>OHQM01000620.1_pt1 | contig 18107 bp, 12 predicted proteins | sample 1577941 | NCBI WGS metagenome assembly OHQM01 (sample SAMEA3879604, study PRJEB24766) | human gut metagenome | biome: human-associated habitat; feature: feces | place: USA | collected 1985/1987
CCGTCCGCCGTCCAACCGCCGCAAACCCGTTGAGGAGTTAATTGAAGTCAGGCAAGAGCAGTCTGCCGAAACCGTCGCGCAATCGACTGAATCCGTCCGCGAAGAAGCGAAAGAAGTACGAACGGCAACCGCCGAGCCCGACTTTTCGGACGATGAAATTTTTGAGGAAGGGTGCGTGTATCTCACTCCCGAAACCGCGCCTTTCCCCTTTGCGTTTGACGATGAGCCGCAATCTGAAGAGCAGAACCCCGCAACCGTCCGAATGACGCGCAAAGACCTTTTCGAGCAGCTTTACGCGCAGACCGCCGACTTGCCCCGCAAGGACCGCAAAGCGTCAATCCTCGCCGCTATGCTCCCGTACTTCGATGATTCTTCCCGTGCGGAATCGTATGTGAATACGCAGTTTGAAAGAAAACTCCGCAATCTGATTTGCCGTAGGGTGCGCCTTACCCGTAAAGTCAATTTGCAGGAGTTCAATTACTTTTGCACTATGACATAATTTTATGGACACCTTTTAAACGGTTAGGTTGAATTATACAAACGGATGGGGCTAATTTTTAAAGTAAAAGTTTTTGTTGGACTCAAAAAATTTATGATTGGGTTGAGTAAAACGATAAAAAGCAGAGAATATCGATATAGATGTGTTTCTAATTGAAATTAATTGGTCGGTATGATATAACGAATTAATGCAATAGAGGTACACCATGGCAGTATCTCATCAAAAGTTTAAAAATACATAGTGACGTGCAATCTAAACAGAAAATACTTTCGTTATAATTGAGAAATCTAGGGTGCACTTTATAGACCAAAACAGTTTTGCAAATCGTTTATAAATAATTGTTAATTTAACAGTCATTATATTGAAATACGTTGAAGCGTTTGGGAAAAAGTGTTACAATATTAAAACATCATAATTTGTTGTTCGTCGCCAATTCATTATAACACTAATAATTATGGTGTTCTTATTGATGGTGAGACAAGAAAATACAAATTCTTAAGATAGTAAATGTTTAGCGTTGAGTGAGTGGTTTATAAGAATTAAAACAAGTAAGATATAGTCAACTATAATTAGGTACCAGCATTTTTTAGATGTGATATTAAAAAGGGAGGTAAAGATGGAAGGCGTTATTGGGGCGATATTCGGCGCCATTGCAACACTGCTTGTCGGTTTTGCGACATGGAAAATCAGCAAAAAATCGCTGTTCGCGAAGACCGTTTCGGAAAGCAGGAATGTATGGCTCAATGAAATGCGAGAACACATTTCCGGTATGTTGGCAGAGGCAAACAAAACGCAAACTTGTTACAAAACAAAAGAGTATTATGTACACCGCAATCAAGTTATAACGCGTTTGAACATGGGCGAGCCTTTGCATGCCGCATTGTATGAACGGATAAGAAACCTTGACAACTGCACAGATGAGAATTATGAAAAATTAGAAAGAGACATATTGTTGTTGTCGCAAGAAACCCTCAAAATAGAGTGGGAACGAGTTAAATCAGAAGCAAGGAGAGGAGAATAATGAGCATTATGTTGATGTGCGCTAAAATAAGCGACGGATATCAAATAGCGGCAATAATTGCGGCTGTAGCAATTTTAGTAATCGGACTGAGTCTAATTGTACAGGCAGTCATCAAGTGTTGCGGGAATAAAAACAAAATAGAATTTGATAAAACACAAAGCGATCGGACAATTAAGTTGTTGTCCAAAATATACAATTTTGATCCGAAGGAGATATTACAAGAAAAATCAAATCAAAGCGTGGTTGTTAGTGGCGGTATAACACTAAACGAAAACAATAAAAGTGACAAAAATAATTTCCAGGTTCAGGGAGAGATCACAATCACAAAACAGGAGTAGCGGTCGAAAAATTCACCCCTGTTTGGTTGCATTAAAGATTTTTGCTTAGAGGTCGCAAAACGGGAAAAAACGCGAAAGATATGGAAAAGCTCAATAAGATATACGAAAGCATTGCAAAAAATAAAGAATGCTGGTCTTATTATTCAAACTGTGATTTAGAAATATTTGGTGTCTGGAATGATTCAGATGATGCTTTACAATTCATAAAAGACTATTTTGAAATTGGGGGTAAAAGTTGTTTATCAAATTTTGAGGACAAAGATTTCGAGGTTAAGAAAAGAGCTAAACACACAATTTCAACATTTCTGTTGGGTATCAAATTGGCAGAATGTTTGTTTGATTTGTCTGCCAATGGTTGCAGTCGAATTAATAATTTAAATAAAGACTTTTATTCAGCAGAAGGATTTAATTTTAAGTATTTTTGGTTTCTATCATGCCTTTATCATGACATAGGATATATTTATGAAAATAATAATGATGAGGCATTATTAAATGATGTAAAAACAGAAGGCTTGCAACACTTCATTAGTGATGCCGAAGCAGGGAATATATGCAAAACATTCGACAAATCTGAAGTTGATTTATATTTAAAAGGAAGAGCAATCCTTGGCAATGATGGCAAAGGATGTGTTGATCATGGCATTTATTCAGGAATAAAATTATATAATCGATTGAAAGAGCAGTTTGACATTTCATTTGCAATGCGAACAGCTGAAAGCAACAATAAAAGCAGTTTTTACATAAATGTCAAGGGAAGAAAATTGCATGTGTCAGACAGCCATATTAAAATATATGCACAAGTGGCAAATGCCATCATCGCACACAATATTTGGATTGATACTCTCAACAATTATAAACAGTTTACGAATGTTGAAATTGCAAGAAGGGACAAAATTAATTGCAAAAAGGATCCATTGTGTTTTATTCTGTGCTTGGCGGATACTCTTGAGCCGTTGAAAAGGTGTATAAATCTTGAGTGTGTAAAATTGGGTGCATTACCAAATGAACGTGGTATTAGCATAGTTTTGGAAATGGATGATTGCTGTTCAGGATATAATCAATATGTCAATGGCATCAAGAAGCTTGGCGACTGGCTTGATGTTGAAGTCAATCTTATGTCAAACATCAAATCAGGTGCAATGGAAGCAAGAGGTTTTAAAGCGGAGATCGTATTAAAGGAGAGGGGCAACAGCAACAGAAATTAAGAGCGATTTTATAAATCCGATTATAGGCGCAAATAAATAGGTGAATGATTCGCGCATATTTGTGCAATTTAAAACGCAAATTTGCAAGAAGAATTCATGCAAGTGAGAATCAAGCCGAATTCTTTTTAGATTTTTCCAAAATTATGTAACGATATAGAAACACAATTTTTGAAATTCGAATATATCCACGCAAGCAAGATTTATTTAAATATTGTTAAAAATTAATAATAATGATAGAATTATTCCAATGATAATATTGGATGATAAATTATTCAACAAACTGTTGAATAAAATAAAAGAGGATGACGACGCATTGAATGCGTTGTATGATTATTTTTACCCTCGTATCGTATTACATATAAAAAGGACGTATCCTTGTGCCGATGCGGATGACATAGCACAGGAATTTTTTCTAAGGTTATTGACTTTTCCTTGTCGAACATATGTGCTTAATCCCGCATCATGGGTTTATAAGGCGTGTGAGAATCTTGCAAAAGAAAAATATGCAGAGGTTGCAGAAGAGTATCCGGCTAGCGATATATTGGACGGCGTGAGTGCGCCTGTTTTTGTTGATGAGATAGCGGCGGTCAGCATACAAGCAGCGGAACTGTTTGAAAAAATAACAGATCAAAAGGCGAGAAACATTGTTTATTTGTATCATTGGGAAGGCTACAATTTCAGAGAAATCGGCGAAATTTTGGGAATGAGTTGTGCGGCTGTAAGACAAAGATACTCACGCGTAATAAAAGTTTTAAAAAAAATTGAGAATTCCGTGTCACAAATCGACCAAAAAAGTGCTCCTAATAATTGGAGGACGAAAGAATGAAATTAACAATACTTGAAAAAACAGCTGTGACTATTGTTGCGTTTGCGCTGATATGCTGTATATGTGCGACTGGTAATTTTGGGGTGAATATAGCTTATGCAGATGACAGTAATGGTGTAGAATACGACCGCTTGTTTTGTAGAACGATGGAAGAATTGAATTTTACGCAAAGCAATATTACATCAGTGAATAAAAGAGTGGTTTACGATATTAGTTTAAACAAACTGGGTCTTATATACGAGTTTGCAAATGGCAGCATCTGCGGATATGTAATTATTGTGAAGGCAAACGGTAGTCTTGTTGTTACCGAAGCGAGTTTCGATACCGTAAGCCCTTACTATAATGTAGAGGGAAAACCTATTTATGTAAAAGAGCTTTGCTATTGGGAAGAAAAAGATGGCATTTATTATGCTTTGGACGGAAGCGATAATAGGGCAACAGAGGTTGAGCTTGATGAGTTGTACGTAAACCGGTATTCGGCCATTGGAGATTCCTTGACAAGCGGCAGCAATACTGTTTTCTATGTAACAAAATCGGAAAATGAGAGTAGCCTTGCACATTCCATTCCCGAATATTATTATGAGACAAGATCCAATGCATGTGTTCCGATATCAGCTGCCAACGTGATAGCTTATTATGACAGATTCTATACAGATTTAATAGAAAACTATACACCTGGCAACGGACTTGGCAACTTTTACAGATATAGAGACCATAATCAGACAATTGAGGCACTTATAGCGGAGCTTTACATCGATATGCAAACAAATCAAACAGGCGTTGGAACTACAATTCCGCAATTCAAATCGGGAATAGCGCAGTATTGTACGCGTAAAGGGTACGATGTTGTGTTGACAAGTGCAATGTCCGGAAATTCATTCGATTATGATGAGGCGAAGCAGCAAATAGATGCCAAAAAACCTTTGATATTATTTGTCTCCGAAATGGAAATCGCAGATATTGATACCAGTATGTCACAAGACACATACAGTTTGTTATACGGAACAATTTCTCATTCATTAAGTGTTTTCGGATATCGTGAAATAGAGTACAATATGGCTGACGGGTCGGTGTTACAATCAAATTTTATGCTTGTATCAACGGGGATTAAGAGATGTCCCAAAGCGTATCTCAATGTCAACAACCGATTGCAAATCGATGACGCATACATAGTGAGTATTACGGAGTAAAAATGAAAAAAAACAAAGACTTGCAAAAAATTGCGGACGAAAGTTTGAATGAGTTCCGCAACGAAAATTTCAAAGAGGAACTTTTTGCAAAACGTGCCGAACTCTACCGCGAAAAGAGTTTGATTCAAACGCCTGCAAAAAATAAAAACGCTGCTTTAAGATGGGCTTTTTCTGCCGTTGGAACTTTGGCGATAATCCTTGCAGTAATAGTACCGTGTGTGCTTTTTCTGAGTCCTTCGACAGGAGACACCAACACGCCTGCGCCACCGCATTACGGTTGGGATGACGAACTCAACACAGCGTCTGCAATCGATGATGTCAATTCTGTTCTGAGCGGATATTTCCTCGATGATGAGTATGTACAAGTGGTATCGCTTGTTGTTGACGGTAAAACGGGCGATGAACTGTATTACGACATATCTTGGGAAAATTTTGAAGAACTGAAAGGGTGCCGAATAATTGTTATTATAAATCCTTATTACGAGCCATTTGAGAAGAGCACAAACAGCGAAATGACCGTTGCCGGGCTTAACATCAAATATTCAATGGAAACGGAATATGATGCCGAATACGGCGTGTACGCTTTCGACGGCTGGGGAGAAACGGAAATCGGGGGACTGCGTGTATTGTTCAGAAGTTACAGCCACCTTTCGGAAACAAATGACAACGGCTTTGAGAATTTTATCGAGTCGGTTTTTTTGAAAGAATAATTGAGAAGTGTATAAAGCTGGTCTGTTCGGGTAACAGGCCAGCTTTTTTATTTGGAAATAAATTTGTTTTTAATGCATTATCAAACATAAAAATGCAGCTGTCCGCATTCGAAAATTTATGCTGTGCAAATTGTACGTTTGGTCATTGATTTGTTTTTTTAAATTTTTTTAAATTTTATGTCACACTTTTGCACGAAAACGTCTCTTATAAAACGTAAGGGAGCAGAAGGCTGTTCTTTTGCAAGACATTGTTGTCCATTAAAGTCAATTGCGGGAGGAAATAATATGAAGAACAAAATCACTTTGAAACTTGCGGCTTGTGTGTCATTGTTGGCATGCATTTTTATATGCGCGGCAGGCATACTCGTCGCATGCAACAAACCACAGATAAAACCACATGACGTGGAAATCGTGCTTATCAACCCTCATACGGGTGAGCCGATGGCACGCAAAGAATACATTGCCGAGCCGCCAGCGGGAACACCTATTGAGGTGAAAATAAAGGACCTTGTGACGGGAGAGTATCTTACGGACAGCGACCTTCCAGAAACCACACTGGATAACAGTATTTCAATCGGTATTGATCGATATCTGGACTGGGATTACAATGCTTCTGCAACAGTACAAAACCGTAATAATACTTGGCCGAATCGAGCGGAAATCGAAACATTTTACAAAATATTTGAGATTTCTGTTGGCTTTGATTGTCGTCCGCGTAATCCCGAAAATCCTAGGGAATTCCAAAGAAAATACAAAATGATGAGCATGTCTTTTATGTTTGAGTACATTCAATAAAATTTTTTCGCAAAAGGAGGAGAAATTGTGGAACACATAAGAAAACATAGTATAGAAACTGTTCTGATTATCATTCTTGTCATGTTATTTATAGTTCTGTTAAGCAATTGTACGGAAATAACAGATATCGTTTTGGCTGACACGCAGGACATAGAGTTAGAAAAAATATGCGAAGAATTTACAAACGATATTGATTTGCAAAACGATGCAACCAAGACGATACTGCAGTATGAAGAGTATATTGATGAGAGATTTGAGATTGGGAATATGAATGCCACTGCCGGCATTACCGATGAGTGGATCTTCCAGATTGTTCCCAAAGAGGTTTTTGATATGCAACCAAATGATTTCCTTTATATAGGAAAGAAATATGGTTTTTATGTTGATTATGATAACAATAATAATACATACATTGTCTATTTGATGTTGCATACGTACGACATCACAACAACATCCGGGCACATTGTACGCAAGATAGAACCTTTGTATTATGAAAGATATAAGTATGACAATACGACGGGCACTGCGGCACTTCGATATATGAATATAGGCGGATCTGGAATGTGTTATGTAAAGTGTTCTACTTTTGAAAAAATATATCTTAAGGACATAGAGTTTGGCGGAGCTCTTTACAATGAAAATCATAAAAATATTGGAGAGAACGAGTATGAAGCCGTTGCAGATCGAGGAGCTTATTTCATTGGCGGAAGCTACAAATTCAAAGGTGTATCCACCGACAGTCATAAATATGATTTTATAGTTGATCTATTTTCAACGATGATAGGTTGGGCGGATATACACGGCGCACCAGGTGCGGTTATCGATGTGATAGGCTATGCAGTTGACATAGTAAAACTGATTGAGAGCGGCAAACAATGGACTGACCTGCAAAAAAGTGATTTTCGCGATGTTATAACGAATGAAAACGATTATACTTTCCAAATGGTTGATATAAACGCAGGGGATCAGATTTCCAAATACGGCAATCTGCTGAAAAACTTTGTTACAACATTGCAAACTCCTAATACGGCAAACGGTTTGCTTTATATGATTGGCAATGGAAATTATGCTGAATCCACTTTTTATTGCAATTACGCCCACACCGATGAAAGATGGAATACGAGTTTTGCGGGGACGGTCCGAATGGACATTGTGAAAGGAAACGGAAATCTTCTCGGTGATACCGTGACTACGCTGGCTGAAAATGTTGAGTCTAACAGCTTTAATGGTAATGTCTATGATGAAGAGAAAATCAACGTCGTAATGGATGAAACCGTGGAGCTTTATTCATTACCAAACGGTTTTATTCCTATGAAGTTTACGGCACCTGCTAACGGGACTTACACGTTCGAAACATTGGGCGACGCGCAGAACGAGTTTTCTGCTGACAAAGGAACTGTCACTGCTGTCGGGAACAATTCTAAACTCGTTGTAAGACTTGAACAAGGCGAGGTTTTCAATTTCAATTCCCAAAGTTTTGAAGATAAGCGAGCGATTTATCAAATGAGTGCAAAGTTTACGCCCGTGCAACTTGGAATAGGTGAAGAAACTACATTGGCAATCGCTCCCGGAAAAACAGAGTATTTTGAATTCTGTACGCAGTCTCCGCAAATTTTAAATTGGTCAATAAACAGTGACGTAGAGGTCGGAGTTGCCGTATCCTATAATGGGTTTTCCGATTTCAAAATACACAATGAAGTAGATTATTCACCTTCCGGAATGTTGTTGACAAATGAAGCAGGAAAATATTTTTTTGCCATTACAAACGAATCGGAACAGACGGTTGAAATCGAAGCGGGTTTAAGCGAAGTTGCGGAGGTTGTGTTTGGCTCTGAAATAATTAAACAAGGGAAATTCGATCAGGTTGTACGATTTTCGCCACAGTACAGTTCTAATTATGAAGTGACTTTGTCATCGGATATTGCCATTTACGGAGAAATATATAATGACAATCTTGGCATGCTCCTTCAAAAAAGCGGCACCGCACAAAGTTTTTCCGTTATGATGGAAGGCGGAAAGAACTATTATATTGTGATGAGACATAGTGTTGGCACTGAGACTCATTGCAACATAAGGCCGATATCTCAAATGATAAATTTCGGCGAAAATCAACTTAGTAAAGCATATGACACAATGCTTTATCAAATTCGACCTTTTGACACGGATGTTAAAGCAAATATCGAATGTTCGGCAGGGAATACAGCTTATTTTTATGACGAAAACATGCAACCTGTCGAAGGTGCGTCCATACTTAGCGCCGGTAAGCAATATTATATCGGTGTTGCGGGAACTACCGGCAGTTTCATTTTGAATATTAATCTTGAGACAAAAGAAACTGTTGGCGAAATCGGAACGACAGGGTTTGTTCTCATTGCGTTTACGGCTCCGCGTGACGGACAATATATTGTTTCCGGATGGGAAAATTATGCTTGGTTTACGGGACAATTGCAGTCTTTGAGTAACAACTTTAATGCCGGCGAAAAATATTATTTGAAATTAAGCGGTGCGGCAGGAAGTAATTATTCTGTAAATATTGATATCAACGCTCCGACAATAATTGCTTTCGAAAATCAAAATTTGAGCGTTGGCTATTATAAATTTGTTGCGGACAGTACAGATTCTTATATTTATAAAGCAAGGTGTACTAACAATGCTGCTGTAACATTTGATTTATATAGTGCGGATCACAATTTGATTGCTTCGGGAATAGATGCCAAAACCGAAGGAATTTTGCAGCTTGATATAGGAACGTATTACTTTGAGATTTTTATTTCCGAAGGTACGCGAACTACTTTTCGTATAATCCCTCAAAACGGTGATTATCCTCTTACAAGAACATTTGAGGAGGGTAAAGAAATTTCCGTTGCAGCAAGCGCAGAAACGTTGAATGTTTTTACGTTTACACCTTCAAAGGATGCGGAATTTTATCTTAAATTATACAATACTGCGACACAAGCCGAATTCGATGTCTCGGTATATGCGAATGGTGTGAAACTGCAAACGCAAGGGGAGACATATGAAGATAGAGGAGTAGAAAGTTACGCAGTAAAAATGTTTTTGAACGATCAGTGCGAGTATACAATATATGTGGATTGCTATCAAGGTGAAGAAGAAAGCTACAATTTAATGCTTTTTGTCCCCTCTAGAATCGAATCAATAAAATTCAACGGGAACGTTGTTTACTCTAATGACAACCAAATTAGCAAAATGCTTATAGCTATGGGGGCAAACGGCGAATTTATAGTGAATTACAATGTCCAAGCGACCTTTAAACAAACAGATGCTTATATTGACAGTAATAATATTGTCAAAGACATTGTTGACATAAATTCCGGCAATCTAACAATAGGCTTTGACATGAATGCTGAAGGGGAAACTTTAAGAATCAAGTTTCTTGCGAACCTTAATTTTGCAAATATTGATTTCACGTTGCAATTACCATACTATGCGTCGGCTACTCTTAATGCGGATTATATATATGAAATTAATACAACAATTACCCCTGGTGCTAATCCTGCATATCAAGAACCAACCTCAGTAACTTTAAACATTTGCGGTGCACAGGAATCATTCGATACTTCGACAATCGACTTAATGTGTTATCCAATTTTAGAGAATACGCCAATAAGTGGAAGCGTGACATATCAATTCGACAATTATGAGTATTCGTTTGCAGTGAATGAAGTTAATTATATTGTGAATCCTATCAGCGTGACTGGCAATATAGATTTAACTTCTCCTCGAGTTGTTATTGATTATGTGGGATCAAATTTGACAATTAGAGTTTTAAATAGCGTAAAAGCATTATTCTTTAACTTGTTAAATGATGCACAATGTGTAAACGCAGAAATCAAAATCTCGAATGTAAAAAACATTTATTTATATATAAAAAACTTAAATATCAATTCGCAGAAAGCAATATCATCACAGGGTTTGTCAAGTATCATAGATTCGTCAGCAAATGAAATGGTTGTATGTGTACAAGGGAATAATTCAATTAGAGGTTATGCTTCGGTGGCATTGATAAAAGCAAAAGAGATAGAGTTTAATGGAGAGGGAAAACTTGTTGTTACTGGGGCAGCTGGCGAGCATGGAATTGATGCTCAAACAGTTCAACAATATAATGGACAAAATGGCGCCAATGGAATGAATGGTGGAAATGGTATGCCAGGATGCACAGCAATGATATGTGATAACGGCTATGTAAATGGAAACGTAACAATTGAGTTAGTTGGTGGCGATGGCGGTAATGGTGGAAATGGTGCTGATGGATCATATGGTAAAAACGGAAGTTCAAGTTATGGAGGATATGGCATTAGCAATATAACGCCAAGTGGTAACGGCGGAAGAGGAGGAAATGGAGGAAATGGAGGAAATGCCGGATTGGGCTGTAATGTAGTTATAAACGGGGCAACCATTACAAATGGTCGAGCTGGCGAAGGCGGCAATGGCGGCAATGGCGGCAACGGAGGCAACGGTGCTAATGGAATAATATATAGTTATGGTGCGCCTGATGGGGGAACAATAAAGAGTGCTGTAAGTGGAACACCTGGCGGTGATGGCGGTGATGGTGGCAATTCTGGCGCAAATGGTATAGGCACGGCGATTTTAAGTACTACCAAAGGCAAAGGGGGTCACGGCGGAAATGGAGGTGTCGGCGGAAACGGAATTTCATCTACATGGACGAATCAACTGGCAAAATCATATGTGTATGTTGATGCTCAAAATGGTGGAAACGGTGGAAATGGTGGTAGTGGTGTATTTTTAGGTGGAAATGGTGGCAATGGCGGAAAAGGTGGAAATGGAGCAAAAGGAAGAGACGGTTCTCTTTTTTATGAGTGCGAGGCTGGAAAACCAGGTGGAAATGGTGGTAATGGCGGAAATGGGGGAACATCATTCGGACCTTTATCGACGAATTCATTTGGAGGAGAAGGCGGCGCAGGTGGTATAGGTGGTCCAGCGGGTGAAGCGGTTTTAGACAAAAATAAAAAAGGACCTGGTGCAAATGGTCTTGATGGTGTCGATGGAGCGAGAGGGGCTTACGAAGGCGAACAGGCTTGTGTAGCTGCAGGAACTTTAATAACTCTTGCGGATGGTCGGCAGGTGCCTGTTGAATCTTTGACTGGAAATGAAATGTTGCTTGTATGGAACTTGTTTACTGGCAAGTTTGACGTTGCTCCGATATTCTTCATGGATAGCGATCCTGTTAAGATGTATGATGTGATAACACTTACATTCTCGGACGGAACAACACTTAAAGTCATAGATGAGCATGCATTGTGGGATTTTGACTTGAATGAGTATGTATTTATGCGTAATGACGCTTCAAAATACATCGGGCATTGGTTCAATAAGCAGACCTATGATGCGGACGGAAAAATGATTTATACACGTGTGAAATTGACGAATGTCACAATAGCAGCGGAATACACATCGGCTTGGAGTCCCGTGACATACGGACATCTATGCTTTTATGTGAACGGAATGCTTTCGATGCCGGGAGCTACATCTGGGCTCATCAACATATTTGATGTAAATCCTGAAACAATGACCATTGACGAAGAGCAGTATCTCGCGGATATTGAAGAGTACGGGTTATTTACCTATGAGGAGTTTGCCACACTGTATTCTGTGCCCGAGGAAGTGTTTGACGCATTTGGCGGACGGTATCTGAAAGTTGCTATTGGCAAAGGTATGATTACTGAAGATATGATAGAATCTCTCATATCTCGTTATTCAAAATTTTTTGAATAAGTTGTCATTAATTACATGCATTATAAACGGGGAGATATGCTTCTCCCCGTTTATAAATAATCAGTATAATAAATTGCATCACATAGACAACACTCTCACATTTGCGTAAACAATGTTTATATTTAAAAGTTGTTCTAGTGTTGACAATGCTGTACTAATTAAGTATGTTATGAATAATTCATATTAAAATAAAAAAATTGAAGAAAATTAAGAAGGGAAAACTAAATGAGAATAACTACTGAAAAAAAACTGAAGGTAACAAATATAGGGTTTATTGGTGTTAATTCTATCATAGGATTTGTGTTTTTAGTGAGTATAATTCTGTCAGTGTTGGACAAAACACTTTGGAAAATAGATTGGTGCGATTCAAATATAATTGGAATATCCTGTCAGATAATTACATCCGCAACATTCCTGGTAGGTTCCATAATTGGTATAGCCATATCTTTGCAAAAGGATGAAGTATTGGGAATTTCTTTCACAGAGTTCAATCGGTTGCGCGGACGATATAAATATTCGGTAAACACCATAATAATCTTTATTTTCTTGACTTCAGTATGCAACGCATTGTGTTTCGTATTTGACATCATTATTGCATGCTGTGGGCTTTCGCTTGCTTCTGTAATATTTTGTGTTTATGTAACATCACAAGAAGTTCCTTTGATGATGCGGGAAGATAAAACATTATTGAAAATCATTAAAGATCAAGTATATAACAATCTAAGAAGAGAAACAAATTTTCCTACGGAAGCTATTACTGCAATAGGCAGATTGATGTGCTATAAGGAGGATAGCTTAAAAAATACATATTATCAATTAAAAGGGGAAGACGAGGACTTAAACAAGAGAATACTTCTTGCATTATTAGACATACAGGAGCAACAGGCATTTGAACTATCTAAAATTGAAAATAAAGAAAAACAAAGAAGCATTGCGAGTGCGATATATTCAAATCTTGAAAATATATTGTGTTTCAGATTTGATTTAACAAAAGAATTGAAGGAAGAAGCAAAAGACAATGTTTATCATTTAACGCGCGCCTTGTTCCGTTTGTCTGAACTCCCGGAATTTGTCGAAAAAACAACGAGACTTGTTGCCGATGCGGTTAGTCTAATTGATTATTTGGATACGGAAGAGAAAAAGGAGTTTATATTGGCAGTAGCATTGCCGATGATATCTGTTTCGGTCACATCAAAGAATTTTTGTTTTGCCAAGGCTATGCGCAAAAAATTCAGCGAATTGAAATATATCCTCAACGGAAACAAATCACTTGCGGTTTTGTTTTCGGTGATGAGCTTGCATTTTTATTACTTGTGCAATGATGCGCATGATGTGACAGATGAGTTGAAAAATGAAGTCAAAAAATTTATTGAATTTGGAGGGGTTGACGGCAATACAATAATAGAGCCATGGAAAAATCTACTATACGGACAAATTGAAGCCATACAGTTTGATCTAAAAGATTTGTTGTATTATTTTGTTCTCAACAAATTTAACTGGGATGTCAATGTAAATAATAGTGACGCGCATTTTGTTGTTCTTACAAAAAGTTATATAATGCAATGGTATTTGACTTGTTTGTTTCATTCTTTTTCCGTATGGGATTTTGATTTCACCACTTTACTGGTGGATGACAAGAGAATTAGATATGACCTAAAGGAAATAGGAAACAGGATTTTGTCTGATGAAGATGGGCTTTGTCTTACTGAAACAATGAGCAAGATGGCTGAGTTTTATGGTTTTGATAAAGCGGTTGTCAAGTTGTATTTGGCAAATAAAGCAGCAAGTAGCAAATTTTTTGATTTTATTAACACATTAGAGGTAGAAGATCTAAACGAGAAACGAAAACGCGCTACTAGCGTAGATATGGGGAGTTTTATACAAAAATGCAAAGATAAAATCAAAAAAAGCATAGAATCTGAGTGGGGGTACGACCCCAAAATCAATATTGAAAGCGAACAGAAATACATAAATGTTTTGCTGGAAAAATTTTTTGATGCCGTCAACTACGAGGAAGCAATTTCAAGTAGCATTTTGCGTTCAATCTGCAATGAAATTTTGAACAATCTTCCTGTAACGATTTTCAAGCGGGATAGTCATTTTGATGAAAATATAGAACGAATTATTGGTTCGGAGGAAAAGTTAAATATATCGGGAGCGGCATATTCTTGCGGTCATTTTTTAACCAGCGAAGTATTAAGAGAAAAATTTAATGCATCTATCAAAAATGCTCATAAAATAACAAGTAAAATTTTCAATGGCAGATTTTTTATTAAGGATGGTGCTTTTTCTTTCAACTGTGAAATAGTCAAAATGCAGGCAATTGAATTGACTCCAGATCAAATTAGTGAGCAGGCCGAGAGATATAAGCGTGCCGATGGGCAATACATTTATGACGGCGCTTTAATTTCAAGAGAAGTATTGGTGGACACGATCCGAAGCCTATGGTATATTTTGTCGGTTGAAATCAGATATCAAATTAATGCTTCGAGAGATTCAATTTTCAGAATTGATTTGTTTCCTGATTATAAAGAAAAAAAAGAAAACAAGGCAGAACCATCTGACGACGAAGGCAACGATGAAAACGATGCAAAAGGTAAGAATAAATAAAGTAATAATTGTGATGTAAGATGTTTCTTGTTGTGTAGTTTCTAAGTTTGGCACTGTGGCGTGTGCTTGTCATAGACAAGTGCGGCTCGCTTCGCTCGCCGCAGCCAAGCACACGCCGCTACAAAATAATAAGGCTGAACGGAAAGCGAGAGCGAAGCGGAGTCGCCCGCTGAACCGCTTGGGCGCACTTCCGCTTTTTCGCTCTCTCGTGTTTTTCCGTGTATATTGCCTTATTGTATTTTTTCTGTCTTAGTGCTTTGTCTATACCCTCCGAACATTGCTTTTTCGGGGGCGCAGGTTAGCATAGTTCCTCGCATAAGTCAACGGTCGTAAAATCGTCGCTGAAAACACCAATAAAACGAACTTAAAGCCAAGTAAGGTATTTTCCTTGCTTGGCTGTTTTTGTGTCTTTAAAGGCTTTCTATGACTTAAATGCAACGATTTTTCTCTTTTTCCGCTGACTTATGCAAACATTACAACAAAAAGAGTAATTGTTACCGTCCTATGCTCCTTCGCCCGTTGCCCGAAAAAGGCAATAAACGTTCGGAGGAATAGAAAATGGAAATGTTGGTAACAAAGTTCTCAAAAGGTAAGTATCGCAACGAAGGAGCGTTGTTTGCAGAGTCTATCTCTGCCGGCAATGTCAAACTCATGGGAGAGATGATTGCATTGCAAGCACTTCGTACCGTCAAAAAGTACGACATGAAAGTCGCAGACAGACTGTATATCGGTCTCATCAAGGATTTACATCACATGAACGAAATAGACTATACCGTATCGGACGGATATGACGTTGCGCAAACTGCAAGTTGCTTTCTTTGGCAATTTGCAGGTAGAAAAGTATCCGAAATTTACGGCAAAGACAGGCGTGGTAAAGAGATTACAATAAAACTCGCTTGTTATCGAGAGGTGGACAGATTTATCGACACATTGCGCAACAGAGCCGACAGGCACGGAATCATCGAATACATAGATTTTGCCGATTACAAGGCATTGCCTATGGATCCCGTAAACTGCTTTGAACAGGAACAGACGGATTATACAAAATACGACGCTCTTGTAGAAGCATTACAATTAACTGCATTGGAACTTGCAATTCTAAACTGCTACATGAACGGAATGCAACAATCCGCAGTATGTTCTGAGCTGGGTATAGGAAGAGGAACCATCAATCACAGAAAAGCAAGTATACGGAATCGTTACTACTCGCTTTACGGACAAATTTAATATCCCAATAAACTACATAACTCCTTAAAGGCAGTTGCTTGATTGCAATTGCCTTATTTTTTTATCATGACCGTGGACTTTTACCGATTTTGTGGCTTTTATGTAGAGAGATTTTTAGTTAGGGGATTAATTTTTGACATTTTCATGGTTTCTAATTGAGGGGGTCCATTTCAGTCGTTTTCGTGGCTATTAAGTGTAAGACAAAAATTATTTTGCGGAAACAACCCCATAACGGCTGTTTTCGTGGCTACTAAATAGAAACCATTTCTTCAAAGTGGCAAAAAACTTGCCAGTTTGACATTTATGCTATGGCTGAAAAAGTTGAAGAAACTTTTTCAAATAGGAAAGAAACCTTCCTATTTAATGAATATTATGTTGGAAACTTTTGCAAAGTCGCAAAGACCTTGCGAGTTTGCGGGATATAAAAGAAAAAACGAAAAGGAGGACAAAGAACAATGGGATTCAGAGCAGCCAAGATTTCCTTTGACGGAAGTCATTACATCGCAACACCGAAAGAGAACTTTCCGCAAGGGAAAAAGCGACGACGATCTTCTCACCCGACATCCGAACAAGAGGCGGAACGAAAGGAACAATTTGAAACGGCTTACAGGGAAAGTCAACAGCTACCACGTAAAGAGCGGAAAGACTATGTAAATCAAGCTATGGAAGTAAAGATACCCGATGAGGAACAACGGCAGGAATTCGTAGAACGCAACAGCGAACGGAAGAAGATAAACGCTATCCGAAGAGAAGTCAGACTGTCTAAAAAGGCAAACTTACAGACTTGGAATTTCTTTTGTACTTTTACTTATGACAGTGAGAAACATACGGAAGAATCTTTCCGCAAGTCGCTCAGGAACACACTCAAACATCTTGTCAACCGTAAAGGCTGGAAGCATATCGGCGTATGGGAACGTGGCGGAGAAACGAACAGACTGCATTTTCACGGTATCTTCTATATTCCCCCAAACGGCATGGTCGGAGAGATCATCGAAACAAAGGATTATAGCACAAAAGACAACCGAATGCAGACGGCAAGCCAAAACACCTACTTTCTCGAACGGTACGGCAGAAACGACTTTCAGAAGTTAGTATTACCGCACGAAGTCGGAGACTCTCTAAAGTATCTAATGAAGTACATAGAGAAATCCGGTGAAAGGCTTGTTTATGGCGGGAAGTTACCAGCCTACTTTGAATCGGACGTTTTAGACGAGGACATTATCGTCCCATACGGGATAGACGACAGAAAAGCAGTATTAGCGGACGATTTTCTCTGTATGGTAGAGGGCGAGATTATGGGCAGAGTAAGTCCGGAAGTAATCGAGAAAATGCCGAAAGTAAATTAAACTTACCTTTCGCCATTGGAGCGTAAACGATTGGTCACCTTTTTACAAGGGTAAAGTGCATTGGTTTCACCAACCCTTGCAAAAACGAATGAAAAGACTTGAAAAAGAAAGACTTTTGCCCAACCGTTTATTTTTGCTCCGCCGAAAGGTAAAAACACAAAAAAATCTAAAAAAGGAGAATTGAAATTATGAAAACAAACGTAGCAAAGCAGCAAACTTACACAAGCGTCGAAGAATACGAGGCGAATTGTTATCTACTCTTTCCGTCGATCAGCAAGCGTAAAAACATCGGCGGAAAAACGTATTTCGTCCGCAGGTATTTCAACGGCGACAAAGACTTTGAAAAGTCCATGCAAATCCTTGCATCACAGCATACTTTTAAGAATAAGAGGTGATGTTATGAAACAGAAGAACTATATCGCAGGATTGTATTTCAGGCTTTCCCAAGAAGATGAAAGACAAGGCGAATCGGTCTCCATCGAAAACCAAAGAACTATGCTTCGCAAGTATGCCGAAGAACACGGCTTTGAGATTCACGGCGAATACATAGACGACGGCATATCCGGTACTACTTTTGATCGTCCGG
>OHQM01000622.1_pt1 | contig 18078 bp, 19 predicted proteins | sample 1577941 | NCBI WGS metagenome assembly OHQM01 (sample SAMEA3879604, study PRJEB24766) | human gut metagenome | biome: human-associated habitat; feature: feces | place: USA | collected 1985/1987
CGCGGCCGTAGACGACGGTGCTGCCCATGTACATCATGTTCTTGCGGTCGCCCAGCGGCACGTCGGGCGCGGAGCCGGGGTCCAGGATGTCGATAAACTTCGTGACAGGGACGCTCTCGCCCGTCAGCGCCGCCTCCTCTATCTTGAGGCTCGCGCTTTCGAGCAGCCTGCCGTCGGCCGGCACGGCGTCGCCCGCCTCAAGCAGCACGATGTCGCCCACGACGAGCTCCGCCGAGGGCACGACCGTGACCTTGCCCCCGCGCAGCACCCGGCTCGTCGCCGCCGACATGGCCTGGAGAGCCTCTATGGCCTTTTCGGCCTTGTTCTCCTGGTAGACGCCCAGGGCGGCGTTCACGATGACGACGAAGAGGATTATTATGACGTCAGCCGGGCTCTCGTTCTGATAGATGGAGGTCACGGCGCTTATCGCCGCGGCGACAAGCAGGATGATTATCATGGGGTCCGCCATCTGCTTGAAGAACTGGCTGATAAGGGAGGGCTTCTTTGCGGCCTCCAGCTCGTTTCTGCCGTCGCGTTCGAGACGCCGTGCGGCCTCCTCGGCGCTCAGGCCCTTTTCGCTGCTGCCTACCTCGCGCAGTACGCTCTCAGCGTCCTCGCAATAGAACTTCAACGCAACCATCCTTTCTTTACATAAAGAAAAACTCATGGATAGGGGTATCCTATCCATGAGTCTTGTCTTTTAATGCAAGCCAGGCGAAACCTCATTTTCCGCCATGCTGTTGACTTGCCTCCGCCCTTTGCGGAAGACTACTCCCTCACGGGTGTAGAGCATAGTACCACAACAGGCACGCCCTGTCAAGCTCCGGAAGCAAAACCCTCTTCGCTTTTGGGAAAAATGGTGGTAGAATAAGCGAAAAAGACTCTGAGAGGTGCCAGCAATGTACGAGAGGATAGTTCTGCCCAACGGCGCGAGGATAGTTTGCGAGCATATGGACGGGGTGCGCTCGGCCTCCCTGGGCATCTGGGTCGGGGCCGGCTCGCGCTACGAGAGATACTCCGAAGCGGGCAGCGCCCATTTCATTGAGCACATGCTGTTCAAAGGCACCTCGCGCTGGTCCGCGGCCGAGCTCGCCGAGCGGATGGACGCCGTCGGCGGGCAGATGAACGCCTACACCACGCGGGACAACACCTGCTTCTACGCCCGGGTGCTCGACACGCACCTGCCCCTGGCCACGGATACGCTCTGCGCCATGTTCTTCGACTCCCGCTTCGACGAGCGGGACGTGGAAAACGAAAAGAGCATAATCCAGGAGGAGATAGACATGTACGAGGACACGCCCGAGGACGTGGCGGCGGAGCGGCTCATCGCGGGCTGCTTCCCCGGCGCGCTGGGCAGGCCCGTCCTCGGGCGGAGCTCAAGCCTCGCGCGGCAGACGGGCGAGAGCCTGCGCGCTTTCATGGCCCGGCACTACGCCGCGCCCCGGGTCGTCGCCGCGCTCTCGGGCAGCTTCACGGATGAGGACCTGCGGGAGCTCGCCCGGCGCTTTTCCGCCATGCCCGCGGCAAAGCCCAAAATGCCTGAAAGATCGGCCTACCGTCCCTGCCTCACGCTCCGGCGCAAGGCCACGGAGCAGAACCAGCTCGTCCTCGGCTTCCCCGGGCTTGAGACGGCAAGTTCCGAGCGTTTCGCCCTCCAGCTGCTCTCCGGCATCCTGGGCGGCAACGCCTCCTCGCGCCTTTTCCAGAGCGTGCGGGAAAAGCACGGGCTTTGCTACTCCATCTACTCCTTCACGGCGGGCTTTGAGGACACGGGCCTCTTCGCCGTCGCCGCCGCGACGAACAGGGACACCGAGGCGCGCGCCCTCGGCCTCATCATGGACGAGCTGCGCCGCCTCCTGGACGGGGGCGTGACGGAAGAGGAGCTCTCCCGCGCAAGGGAACAGGTCAAGGCCACCATACTCATGAGCCTCGAATCCACGGGTTCGCGCATGAACCGCCTGGGCTATGGCGAGCTCTTCCTCGGCGGCGCGCTCTCGCCGGACGAGCTCATTGAGCGCTACGACGCCGTGACGGGGGAGGAGGTCCTCGGCCTTGCGCGCCGCCTGCTCGCCCCTGAGACCATGTCCTTCTCCGCCGCGGGCCGCGTCGCGCCCGAGGAGGAGTACCGCCGCATCCTGGGCCTGTGAGCGCCGGAGCCTGCTTCGACAAGCTAAAATAAAAGACCGCCGGAAGGCGGTCTTTTATTATTTCAAAACTATTTCCGGCCTGCCCATGGCGCCGGGACCGAGGGTGTAGCGCTGGAAGACCAGCACCGGCTCCCCGGCGGAGTTCAGGCGCAGCTGGGCCTCGTCTATGGCTGCCTCTCGCTCGGCCTCGCCCAGCTCCCACCACATGTCGTTCTCGCCCGGGTCCTCCAGCAGCTGCGCCAGGCCCGCGCGGGCCTTCTCACGCCAGTTTTCCCCGGCCAGGGCCTCGACGCTCAGCTCCTCGCCGGTTTCGAGGTCATAATTATAATAGTGGAAGGTCTCATAGGCCGTCGCCAGCGTCTCGGTCTTTATGACGGCGAAGGAGAGTATCTCATCCGAGGCGTAATATACCTCGTAGTCCACCTCTATGCCTATGGGGTGGTAGTCCTCCGGGTCGCCGCCTGTGGCGATGAAGGCCGCGTAATACTCCTCCGCGCGGGCCTCGGACTGCGCGACCTCGGCCTCGACCGTGGCCTCTATGAGCCGGTTCACGCTCTCGGCCCAGTCCGCGCCGCCGAGCTCGACGTCTATGGCCGGGACCTCTATGTCCACGTTCTTCTTGTCGTCCCCATAGTGGTAGCTGCGGACGGTGAGCACCCGGCAGACCTCGCCCAGGAGCGGGACCTCATAGAGCGCGGCGGCGAAGGTCGGCACGGTGTTCAAAATGAGTACGAACACTGCGCAGGCCGCGATTATCGGCGATGCGATCCGGAGCGCATGCCGCCGCCGCGCGGCGCGCCTCGCGCCGCGCCTGATGGCGCCATCCACAAGCCCGGGCAGCTCCCGGGGTATATCGGTCTGCATGTATATGTCCCTGAGCTCTTCCTTCAAGGCTCACACCTCCCCGTCGTCCAGCTCCAGCCTCAGCAGCGCCAGGGCCTTGTAGAGCCTGGATTTGGCCGTGCTTAACGTACACCCGGCGGCCTGGGCGACCTCCGCGAGCTTCATGTCTTCAAAAAACCGCAGGATTATGACCGTCCTCAGCTTGGGCGGCAGAGCCGCGACCGCGTCGTAGAGTGCAAGGTCCTCGGCCCGGCCCCCGGCGTCGTCCGGGGCGGGCAGGCTCTCGTCCGCGGGCTCCGTTTCCCGGCGGCGGCGTATGCGGTCTATGCTCTCGTTCACCAGTATGCGGCAGAACCAGGGCTTTATACGCGCCGGATCCCGGAGCGTAGGCAGCTTCCGCAGGCCCTTTTCCACGGCGTCCTGCACGATGTCCAGCGCGTCCTCCCGGCTGCGCACGTAGCTGTAGGCTATGCGGTAAAAGCCCGCCTCGTTCTGCCTGACAAAGTTGGCGAATTCCTCGCCGCTCATGTTATCCGAGGGCCTTCTGCGCGGCCTCGCGCACGCCGGAGGCATCCTCCGCCACGCAGAGCACCACGTAGCGCCCGCCGGAGATTATGACGGCGTCCTCCAGCTTCGGCACCTCGGAGGGGATATAGCTGGAGTAATTCTCTATCCTGTCCGCGTTGCGGGCCTCAAGCTTCGTGACCAGCGCGGCAGCGGCCTCGGCGTCCGCCGTCTCAAAAACGGCGAGCTCCTCGGCGGTGGCGCCGGTGCCGGCGCGCACCCAGCAGCGCGTGTCATCCCCCGTGCCGTAGAGCCCCTGGGCCACGGCCTCGTCCAGGGCGTAGAGCGTCTCACCGAACTTGCCGGCGGCGTAGAGCTCCTCGCCGAAGGCGTCGATATCCAGCTCCGGCTCGGCCGCCTGCCCGCAGGCCGCGAGCGGCAGGACGAGGCAGAGCGCCAGCAGAGCGGCGGTTATCCTCTTTTTCATCGTATCTTCCTCTTTCTGTCTATTGTGCTGTGTGCGTTCTCAGGTAGTCCATCCAGACGACGCAGTACTCCGGCGTGAGGTGTACGCCGTCGCCCGTGGCCTCGAAGGGCAGATAGCCCTCGTCGTCCATGACGCCCTCGGCCACGTCCACGTAGTGGACCTCCTTCTCGTCCGCCAGGGCGCGCAGCTGGGTGTTCAGGCGGTTCACGTTGGCGATGGTGTAGACCTCGTCGTTGGAGTCCTTCCATTTGCTGACCGGGATGATGGACTGGATATATATGACGGCGTCCGGGTTTATCTCGCGGATCTTGTCGATTATCTTGCCGTAGTCCTCCTTGAACACGCTCTCGTAGACCCAGCCGAGCTCGTTCATGCCGAGCATGATGTAGACCTTGCTGAACTCCATGCCCGCCAGCTGGTCGAAGGCCCGGGCCTTGCCGCCGCCGGAGATGTCGCAGTAGTCCGTGAAGATGCTGTCCACGGTGAGGCCGACCTCGGTTATGAAGGTGGCGTTCGTGAGGCCGGAATACATCTTGAGGCCTTCGGTGCGGGAGTTGCCGATGAACACGGCGTCGTCAAAATAGCTGTCGTCCACGGCCTCGCTCTCCGGCACCAGCATGCCGCAGTCGTTGGGCGTTGGGGTGGGCTTGGGGTGCCCGCTCTCCTGCGCGTCATCGCCGCCTTCGCCGTCTGCGCCGTCCTCGGGGGCGGCGCTCTCTTCGGGCGGCGCGCTCCCGGGGGCGTTTTCGTCCCCGCCCGGGGCCTCGCTCGGCGGGGCCGCGCTCTCGGCGGGGCCGAGGTCCTCTGCGGGCTCCGCCGCCCCGTGCCGGCCCGTGAAAAAGCCGGAACTCGTTATGAGCATGAGCGCCAGCACGGCAAAGATCACAAGGGCCGTCTTCAGCCCGCGCCTGAAGCGCTGCTGCCTGTTTCTGCGCACTCTGTCTGTTCTCGTCACGCTTGGCTCATCCCCTGTTCTATCTGTCTCTGCGTATATTATGACGCGGAGGACGCCGGAAAAGTTGATTAGGAAAAATAAATTTTTCCTTGTGTACTCCTGCAGGGCCCCATGATATAATCCGGCTGAAAGGGGGCGGAAGCATGCTCGAAACAAGAGACGCCGCCATAGGCATACTCATACCCTTCCTCGGCACCGCGCTGGGGGCCTGTTTTGTGTTTTTCCTCCGGGGCGAGGTGAGGCCCTGGGTGCAGAAGCTGCTGCTCGGCTTCGCCTCCGGCGTCATGATAGCCGCCTCGGTCTGGTCGCTCATCATCCCGGCCATAGAGATGGCCGAGGGCCAGGGGACGACGCCCTGGCTGCCTGCCGCGCTGGGCTTCCTCGCCGGCGTGGGCTTCCTGCTGCTGCTCGACAGCCTCATCCCGCACCTGCACCTGGGCTCCGACTGCCCGGAGGGCCGCAGCTGCGGCCTGGGCAAGAGCACGATGCTCGTCCTCGCCGTGACGCTGCACAACCTGCCCGAGGGCATGGCCGTCGGCGTCGTGTTCGCGGGCGCGCTCTCGGGCGAGGCGGCGGTCTCCGCCGCGGCGGCCTTCGCCCTTGCTGCGGGCATCGCCCTGCAGAACGTTCCAGAGGGCGCGGTCATCTCCATGCCGCTGGTCGGTCAGGGCATGGGCAGGGGCCGGGCCTTCCTCGCGGGCCTGCTCTCAGGCGTGGTCGAACCGGTGGGCGCGCTGCTCACCATCCTGCTCACTGGCCTTATCACGCCGGCGCTGCCCTACATCCTCTCCTTCGCCGCGGGGGCGATGATCTACGTCGTCGTAGAGGAGCTCATCCCCGAGGCCCAGGCCGGGGAACACTCGAACATAGGCACCATCGGCGCGGCCCTGGGCTTTGTGCTGATGATGATACTCGACGTCGCGCTCGGCTGAGCGGGCGCTAGTTCTCAATGCCGACGGCGCGCACAGGCGCTCCGTCGGCGTTTTTGTATTTGAGCGGCAGCGCCGCGAAGAAGAAGCGCCGCCCGGCGAGCTGCGAGAGCCCGCGCAGGTTTTCGACTATGACGAGGCCGCGCTCAAACATGAGGTGGTGCCGGGGGAAATCCGCGGCGTCCATGGGGTCAATGCCCATGGTGTCGAGCCCTATGCCCCTGACGCCGAGCTCCACGGCGCGTTTCACGGCGGCGGGGGAGAGGACGGGATAGGCCCCGAAATATCCGGGCGTGTTCCAGAACCTGTCCCAGCCGGTGCAGACGAGCAGGAAGTCCGCGCCCGCGGCGGGCTCCACGGCCCCGGCGGGTATTTCTCCGCCGGGCGCGCAGCCGCGCGCGTCCAGTACCCAGGCCTCGCCGCAGAAGGCGGAGGCCGGCAGCTCATCCAGCCAGGGCGCGCCCGCAAGCATGTGCGCCGGGGCGTCCATGTGCGTGCCGACGTGGGAGAAGAGCTCCAGCCGCGTCTCGCGGAAGCCGTCGCGCTCAAAGGTGCTGCCCTCGGAGAGACGCGGCTGCTCCGTACCCGGCCAGACGAGGATGTCTTCGGAGATGGTGTGGGTGAGGTCGTATACGCGCATGTGCTGCGCCTCCTTTCCGCAGTATTTGCCCCTACATGATATCATGCCCCCGAGCGCGGCGTCAACGCGGAAAGGGCGCGCGAAAGAGCTCCGTATAGGTGAGCCGGCCTCCGGGGCGTTCGGAGAGCATGAGGCGGATGTCGCGCACGGGACAGGCGACGGCCGAGCCCAGCAGCGCCCCCGGCTCCGCGCGGGACAGGACCTGGCGCGCGAGGGTGAGGTGCGGCGAGAAGCGCCGCTCTTCGAGCGAAAAGCCCCGCGCCCGGAGCTCGTCCGCGAGCCGGGCCTGCAGGCGCGTGAGCTCCGGGCAGTCCGCCGGGGCGAGCCACCAGATGTCGCCGCCCTCGCGCCTGAAGCGCCCCGAGCGCTCAAAGCGGAGCGTGAAGGGCTGCGACCCTGCCGCGGCGGCGAGCATGGCGGCGCGGGCGTCGGGGAGCCGCGCCTGCGGCTGTTCGCCGAGGAAGGCGAGGGTGAGGTGGAGGTTTTCGCGCCGCGAATAATTGGCGCGCCCGGCCCTTTCCCTGAGCCTGTCCCGCGCCGCCTCAAATGCGTCCAGTTCGTTTTCTCCGAAATTTATCGCAATAAAGAGCCTCATCTTCATCACCGACCCCAGTATACCACAAAAACGCCGCCCGAAGGCGGCGTTTTGGAGTTTATTCGCGGGACGTCGAGGACGACGCCTCATACGGCGGGGCGGGACTTCAAACCAGCGCCCCCGCCAGTTTGGCGGCGCCTGCGGCGGCGTCCTCGGGGTAAGGGGAGAGGACGGCGGGGCGGGCAAAAAGCTCTCCGGCGCAGCCGAGTATACAACGGTTCAGGCGCGCAGCGTTGCCGCAGAGCACCAACCTCCCCGAGCCGCGCGTGCTCTCAGGCATGAGCCTGTAGCTCGGAAGAAGCTCCTCGCAGACCCCGCGGTAGAAGGCGGCACAGAGGGCCTCGGGGGTGAAATTATCCATACTCAGACCCTCGATGGCCCCGCGCAGGCCGGGATGCTCCCGCGTGCCGCGGAAGGTCGTGCGCGCGCTCAGGCCCGAGTCCCGCGGCGCGGCCTCGGCCAGACGCTGCATGTGTCCGTACATCTCCGCCTCGCCCACTTCGCCCGCGAGCGAGCATACCGCCCGCAAAAATCCGTTGAGCAGCCTCAGAGCGCTGCCGCCGCAGAGGCCGGCGCCGGTCATGAGCCGGGCCCCGCCTATGTACGGCCTGGGCTCAAGCCCCTCGGGACAGCCGGAGGGTGGGCAGAGCGCGCTCAGCTGGCTGGAGGTGCCGAGATTCAGCAGCACGTCATCCGGCCTGCCGGCGGCGCCGAGAAAGCCCGCCTGGTTGTCGCCTATGGGCAGGGCCACGGGCAGCCCGCCCGCCGTCTCGCCCAGCAGGGCCTCGCCGCGGACCGCTTCGGGAAGCATGTCCGCCGGTAGTCCCGCACGGGCCAGGGCCGCATGGTCGAAGCTGCCGGCGTCCAGGTCGAAGAGGCCCAGGCTGGCGGCCAGGCTCGCGTGGGTTCTCGGCTTTTCAAGACCGCAGAGCCTCATGGCCACATAGTCTGGCGCTGTGCAGAGCGAGACGGCGCCGGGGGGTACGAGGCCGTTCTTCATGTTATAGTAGTGCGTGACCAGGCCGTAGCCTGTGGCGGCTTCGTATCCGCTCAGGGCGGCCAGCTCCCCGGCCCAGCTCAGGCCGCCGGGGGCGGGCAGATCCCCGCGCCCGTCTTCCCAGGTATACAGAGGCCCCAGGGCCCGGCCCTCGCGGTCGAGATACACAACGCCGTGCATCTGCCCGGTGAGGCCCAGGGCCGCCGTGCCCGGCACAGCCTCCCGCAGCCGCTCAAGCATGCGGGAGGCCTTTTTAAGAATGTCGTCCGCGCTCTGCTCCCCGGCCCAGGGGGCTCCCTCCAGCTTTTCCCCGCCGGGCGAGGTCAGGGAGCAGAGCAGGCGTCCGCTCTCGGTATCCAGTACGGCCCCGGAGATCGTGGTCGTGCCTATGTCTATGCCGGCTGCGAGCAAACCGCTCACCTCCCGCTCAGTTCTCGGAATAGAGCATGGACCTGGTGAAGCTCAGCGCCTGTTTGAGGTCCTCGTCCAAACGGGCGTCGGAATCAGGGCGGGTGAGATCATGCCAGACTCTTATGGCGTCCGCCACCTCGCCGCCGGAGCGGACGAAGGGCTCCATGACGACGGGACCGTCGTAGCCTATGTCACGCAGGGCGGCGCCGATGTCAGCCCAGGGCATGTGGCCCTTGCCGGGTACGCGGCGGTTGCACTCGCCGATGTGAAAGTGGCCCACGGCGGCGCCCGCGCGGCGGATGGCGGCGCCTATGTCGTCCTCCTCTATGTTCATGTGGAAGACGTCCAGCAGGAGCTTTACATTCCCGCGCCCCAGCTCGGTTATGTAGGCCAGCGCGCCGTCCACGTCGTTGAAGACGAAGTTCTCGTAGCGGTTCACCACCTCCAGGTTCAGCTGTATGCCCCGGGAGGCGGCCTCGTCGGCTATGACGGCCATGCTCTCAAGGCTGTATTCGCGCGTCCTGGCCGGTTCCGCGCCTGCGTTGGTGTAGTCCAGGGCGGGCCAGTAGGAGTAGAGTATGCCGCCCAGGCGGCTGCTGCCTATGAGCGCCATGCGGTCAAAAAGCCGCTTGGCCGTGTCTATGCCCCTGGCCCGCACGGCGGGGTCGGCGGAGCCTGTGTCGCAGTCCTTTGACATGCCGTGGCAGGCGTTCACGCCCATGCCGAGGCCGTCCACCGTGCGCCTCAGCTCGCGCAGCTCCTCCTCGCCGGAGTCCAGCAGGCTGCCGCCGGATATCTCAAGCAGGTCAAAACCCAGCGCCGAAGCCCTGCGGCATGCGGCGGCAAGGTCCGCCTTCCATTCGTGCTGCCAATAGGCATAGTGTATTCCGTATTTCATGCTTTCACCTCAAAACTTTACCCTTGCGTATCAGGCGAACACCTCAAAGAGATGCTCGAAGAATTTATCCCCGTCCACATCCCAGGCGACCTGGTGCGGGCCCGCGGGGTCTTCGCGGAAGATGGTCATGCCGCCGAGCAGGCGGCTGTCCAGCACGCGGATGAAATCGTCCCGTTCCATGGCGCTCAGGCTTTCGGTGACCACGTCGTGCCTTTGGTGCGTGGGTGAGCCGCAGAGCAGATAGAGCCCGTCCAGCAGCTCCGGCAGCTCCGGGTCCATGGCGAAGAGCAGGCCCAGATTCGTCATGGGCGCCACGGCCAGCAGCGTGACCTCGCCCGGGTTCTCGCGGATGACCTTCTGCATAAAGGGTATGGCGGTGTTCGGGGCGAAGCCCGTGTCGTGCTCATAGTGGGGGAGTATGGCCGCCTGAGGCGCCGTCGTCTCCATCTGGGGTATGAGCAGCGGCCTCTCGCAGCCGGCGTGGATGGGGACTTTTTTGCCCGCCGCGCGGCACAGGACGCTCGCCATCTCCGCGCGCTTTATGCTCTCGCCGCAGGAAGTGGTTATGCCCACGAGCTCGCACTCTGGGTTGGCCAGCAGATAGGCCAGGGCTATGGCGTCGTCTATCTCCGTGCCGATGTCGAAGTCTAGAAGTACTTTTTTCACTTTGAGGCCTCCTGTGCGCGAATCAGCGGTCGCGCTTTTTCTTGAAGTAATCTATGAGCACCGCGATGAGCAGCACGGCGCCCTTGACGACGTACTGCCAGGCGGAGTTGAAGCCCATGAGGTTCATGCCGTTGCTCAGGACGCCGATTATCATGGCGCCTATTACGGAGCCGGCCAGACGGCCCACGCCGCCCGTCATGCTGGTGCCGCCGAGGACGACGGCCGCAATGGCGTCCATCTCGTAGCCCTCGCCGGAGGTGTAGAGCCCGGCGCTGGTGCGCGCGGCGTTGAGGATGCCGGCGATGGCAGCAAAGAGCCCGACCAGCACGTAGACCGTAAGCTTCACCCGGCGGACGTTTATGCCGGTGAAAAGCGCGGCCTGCTCGTTGTCGCCCACGGCATAGATATGGCGGCCGAACTTTGTGCGGTTCAGTATGAACCAGGTGACGAGGCAGAGGACGACGATATATATTATTTGTATGGGAACGACGCCGAACAGCTTGCCGCTGCCAATATATGAGAAGACGTCGTCCGTTATGAGTATGGTGCTGCTGTCGGTGTAGAGCCGGACTATGCCGCGCCCCACATACATGGTGGCCAGGGTCACGATAAAGGGCGGGATGTTGGTCCGGGATATCACGAGCCCGTTCACCGCACCGAAGACCGCGCCCGAGGCCAGGCCTATGGCTATCGCCGCATAGACGGGCAGCCCGTTATTTGTCATGAGGCCGCCCACGAGGCAGCCCGAAATGGCTATGACCGAGCCGACCGAGAGGTCGATGCCGCCAATGAGTATCGCCATTGTCAGGCCGCAGGCGAGGACGATGTTCACGGTTATCTGCCTTGCTATGTTGAACAGGTTGCTGGGGGCGAGGAACTTTTCGGAGACCACGGGGATGACCGAGAGCAGCACGAATATCAGCGCAAAAGCGCCGAAAACGCCCAGAAGTTCCCTTATCCCTCTCAACTTCCCGCCGAGCCGGGCCTTTTTTGTCTTTTCCATGTCGCCTCTCCCTTCAGCCGCGCTGCCTGAATTCCTGCGTGGCAAGCTGCATTATGTTTTCCTGGTCGAATTCTGTTCTTTCAAGCGTGCCGGCGGTCTTGCCGTCCGACATGACCATGATCCTGTCGCATACGTTCAAAAGCTCGGCCAGCTCCGAGGATACGAATACGACGGACATGCCCCCCGCGGTGAGCTCGCCCATGAGCTGATAGATGTCCTGTTTGGTGTTCACGTCCACGCCCCTCGTCGGCTCGTCCAGCAGGAGAATGTCCGTGGTGCTGGCCAGCCAGCGGCTTATCAGCACCTTTTGCTGGTTTCCGCCGCTCAGGTAGCCGACTATCTGGTCCAGACTGGTTATGCGCGTTTTGAGGGCCTGGGCGTACTCGGCTGAGATCTGCTCCTCCCTGCGTTTGTCGCAGCGCAGGGCGCGGATGAAACGGTCAAGGACATTGATCGTGGAATTAAACTTGATGTTCTGCTTGAGAAAGAGCCCGTCGCGCTTCCGGTCCTCGCAGACGTAGCCGAGGCCGCCCTTTATGGCTTCCCAGGGAGCGCGGAAGTGTACGCTCTCGCCGTGTACGAAGACCTCGCCGGAGACACGGCGGGAAAGGCCGAATACACACTGCAAGGCTTCGCTGCGCCCCGCGCCCACGAGACCCGAGACGCCGAGTATCTCTCCGCGGCGCAGGCTGAAGGAGACGTCCTTCGCCAGCCCGCCGTCCGAGAGGTGTTCCACGCGCAGGACCTCTTCGTCCTTTATGTCCCTGTCCGGGCGGGCATAGAAATGCTCCACGTCGCGCCCGACCATCATGGCGATGAGCCCGTCCTCCGTCGCCTCGGCGGTCTCCTGGGTGCCTACGCAGACGCCGTCGCGCAGGACGGTTATCCTGTCTGAAAGCGCGAAGATATCGTTCAGCCGGTGCGAGATGAGGATGATGCCGACATTTTGCTTCTTTAGGCTGCGTATGAGCTCAAAGAGCCGTTCGGCCTCGTGCTCGGACAGGGAAGAGGTCGGCTCGTCCATGGCTATGACCTTGGCGTTGAAGGAGATGGCCCTTATGATCTCTACCATCTGCTGCTGCGCTATCGTGAGGCGTTCCAGACGGGTGTCCGGCTCGAAGTCCAGGCCGAAGTCGGCCAGCAGCTCCCGCGCGCGCTGGAGAAGCTCTGCTTCTCTCCGGAAATGCAGATCTCACCGCCGTCGGGCTGGTAGATGCCGCCGAGTATCTTGACCAGCGTGGATTTGCCCGCGCCGTTTTCGCCCAACAGGGCGTGTACCTCGCCTGCACGAACGCTGAAGTTGACGTCGTGCAGCACCTTGTTTTTGGCAAAGCTCTTGGAGATGTTCTTCATGTCCAAAAGTGGCTCCAAACTCTGCGCCTCCCATCGCTGTGAATCTTGCTGTCCTGGCGTCCGCAGAGACGGCGGACCGTCTCCGCGGACACTGTTTTTAGATATCTGGACTTACTGCCAGTCGCTGCCGGCGTATTCCTCGATGTTGGCGGGAGAGATTATGAAGGCGTCGATGAGGTATTCGCTCTCAAGCTCCTCGCCGGCGAGATACTGATATGCCAGCTCGCAGATGGTCTCGCCCATCTTGATGGGCTGCTGGGCGGAGGTGGCGCGCCAGACGCCCTCCTCGCCGTCGGCCAGCATCTTGGCCTTGGCCTCGGGGCCGCCGTTGACGCTGTAGAGGTCCACGTCGGCGCCGGCGCCGGTTATGGCGCTGTAGGCGCCCAGGGCGCCGGCGGCGTAGTTGTCGGTGGCGCAGAAGGTCTCGACGGTGCTCATGTCGGTGCAGGCGGAGTCGAAGTTGATGACGGGGATGCCGGCCTCCTCCAGCAGATTGAGGCAGGAGGTGGCGGCGTCGGCGTCAACGGGGTTGAAGAAGACCAGGTCGCAGCCCTGGGCTATGAAGTCCTCTATGATGTCCACCTGGCCGGCGGCGTTGCCGTGCTCGCCCTCGACGAAGATGAGCTCGTCGCCCTCGTTCATCACGTTGAGCACGCCCTCTTCAACGGCGTCCCAGAAGGAGGCCTCGCCCATGGTGGTCAGGCCGAACTTGTAGCCGCCCTCGGTCTCGCCGGCGCCGGCGGTCTCGACGGGGTCCGCGCTCTCGGCGGCGGGGGGTTCGCTGGTCTCGCTCTCCTGCGTGCCGCAGCCCGCGAAGAGGCAGAGGACCATGAGTGCGCTCAGCAGCAGCGCGATGTACTTTTTCATTTTTTCTACCTTTTTTTCTTCGGCTTGGCCGAAGTTATCACAGAGTAATCGTTTTCCCACAAAAAGAAAACAAAACCGGGCGGCCGGGTATGAGTAATCGTTTTCTCATCCAATCATTCCTCCGCCCGGCGCTGCGGGCGGAGAGAATCTCAGGTGGTCTGGCGGCGGATGAGCTCCACGGGGAAGACCTTGATATATTCGCTGTCGCCAAGGCCGGATATCATGTCCACGATGGCGTCCGCCGTGTAATCGCCAATGGCGCCGAAGTCCTGCCGCACGGTGGTGAAGGGCTGATAGCAGAGGTAGGAGACGGAGATGTCGTCAAAACCGGTCACGCGCACGCGGCCCGGGACAGCCAGCCCGTTTTTCCTCAGCGCGTCTATGGCGCCGGAGGCCAGCCAATCCGTCTGGCAGCAGAGGGCGTCGAAGTCTGTGCCCTCACGTATAAGCCGCTCTGTGGCGGCATAGGCGGCCTCATAGCTGATGGACCGCGGCTTGATGATCAGCCTGGGGTCGGGCTCGATGCCGAACTCTCGCAGGGCGCGCTCGTAGCCGCGCAGGCGTTCGTTCATGACGTAGGTGCCGTAGCGCTCGGTTATCACGGCGACGCGGCGGCTGCCCTGCTCCAGCATTTCCCTCGTGGCGAGATAGCCGCCCTGTTCATTGTCGGAGGAGACAAAGCGGGTTTTTGGACGGGGAGAATCTTCGGGCCTGCGGTCGATATAAACCGTGGGGATGTCCTTGAGCATGTCGCCCTCCACGGAACGGCTGCCGTTGATGTACACGACGCCGCTGACGCTCTGAGCCCGCAGGTATTTAAGGCACTTTTTCTCCGTGGCCATGGATTCGTTGGTGTTGTAGATGACTACGGGGTAATCGTGCTCAAAGAGCCGGTTCTGAATACGCTGGATGAGCTTTGAAAAAAACTCATTCGTAATGTCTGGCACGATTATGCCGACGATTTGGCCGCGGTTGAGCCGCAGGCCGCGCGCGAGCTGGTTGGGAGAGTAGCCGTATTCCTCTATTATCCTGAGGACGCGCTCCTCCGTATCTTTGGAATACCTTCCGTTTTTGTTCATTACTCGCGAGACTGTTGCGGGAGAAACATTTGCCTTCTCCGCGATCTCTCGGAGGGAAATGTTTGGTTTCATGACTGATAAGCCCCCGTTGCCTATGAGAAATCGTTTCCTCACTGATTATTTTATACAACTTTGGCGGATGAGTTGTCAATGGCAATTAAGATTTCCGGGGCGCCGGATCGGAGGATTCAGAGTTTCATTCAAAACTGTGCAGGCATATTTGTGGGATTTTAATAAGGCAAATGGAAGATCCTTGTCCCGCTTTTGTAAAAAGCAGGCACGGAATGTGCCTTAAGCCCAAAGAAAGGCGCTTCTTTGGGGGCAAGTATTCCGCGCGCTGCGGCGCGCGGCCAGGGGCGCGGCCCCTGGACCCCGCCCGCTTTTTTGTAAAAAAGCGGGGCAAAAAACTTTTATACCACTCGCCCGCCAGGGCGAGGGGCTTGAGCAGGATGTGCAGCGGGAGCTTCAGCTTCGGATATGGGCGCCGAATTTAGTATTGCGCTGTGTATGCGCCGTCGGGGGACAGGCGCTCGTTTGTGAGTATGTCGTGCGCGGCGGCTTCGTATTCCTCCGGGCGCTTAGATTTTGCCAGGCGCTTGAGCGCCTTGTCCGAGTCCGGGAACAGGCAGCGCAGATAGCTCCAGAGCTCCTTCATGCGCAGCACCGCCGAGCCGGCGGAGCCGAAGTCGCGGCAGCAGGTCTCGTAGATCTCGTCGTGGAAGCGCCTGAGCGCCCCGCGCTCCGCGCCCGGGCCGCCGCGTATGAGCGAGAAAAGCGCCGGGTTCGCCGCCGCGCCCCGGCCCAGCATCAGCGCGCAGACGCGGGGGAAGCGCGCCTGCGTCTCCCGCGCCGCGCCGGGCGTGAATACGTCCCCGTTCCAGCACAGCGGCCAGGGGCCGCACGCCGGGAAGCGCTCCGGGCGCACGGGCAGGCGGTACATGTCCCGCCGCACGCGCGGGTGAATGATGAGCTCCGAAATGGGCCAGTGCCGGTAGATCTCAAGCAGCGCACCGAACTCCGCAGGGTCCTCCACGCCCAGGCGCGTCTTCACCGAGACTCGCGGCATGTCCGGCTCCGCGAACACGCGCTCGAAAAACGCCTCCAGCTCCGCCGGAAAGGCCAGGAAGCCCGAGCCCTTGCCCTTCGCCGCCACGGTGCCTGAGGGGCAGCCCAGATTGAGGTTAACTTCGCCGTAGCCCATGTCCGCCAGGTGCTTCGCCGCCCAGATGAAGTCGCCCGAATCCCGGCAGAGCAGCTGGGGCACCAGCGGCAGGCCCGCATTGCGCTCCGGAGAGAGCTCGCGTGCCGCGCGCGGCGGCAGGACGTGCTCCCGCGTGGGCGAGTAGAAGGGCGCAAAATATTTATCCGCCGGGGCGAAATACCGCATATGCGCCCGGCGGAAGGCATAGCCTGTGACGCCCTCAAGCGGCGCAAAATAGAGCTGCAAGCTACAGCTCCCCCTTCCTGCGGGCCTATTCGACGCCGAAAACGGCGGTCACGCGCGCGCCCGCGCCAGCGTTTTCTATTACCAGCCGCCCGCCGTGGCGGCGGCAGAGGATATCGCAGATGTTCAGGCCCAGGCCCAGATGCTCCGAGCCGCTGCCCTCGCCCTTGTAGAATGGTGAGGCCGCCTTCTCCAGCCCCTCGCGCGTGAAGCCGCCGCCGTCGTCCGTGACGGCAACGCGCAGAGCCCCGTTCACGAGCAGGAGCTCTATCTCCACCCGCCTGCGCGCGTACCTCGCGCTGTTGGAGAGTATGTTGCCGCAGACCTGCATGACGACCTCGGCGTCCACCATAGCCTTGCCGCCGTTTTGGGAGACGTGCACCTCGCGGCCGGGGAAGAGTGTCTCCGCCGTCTCGCGCAGGCTCTCAGCCAGGACCGCAAGCTCCACGGGCTCACGTCGGACCTCGACGTCCTCCATGCGCTGGAGGCTCGACATCGCGTCGGCATAGCGGACAAGGCGTTCTATATGCGCCTTCATGACCTTTAAATCCGCGGCGGCCTCGCTGTCCGGCGTCGGCTCGGCTTCCAGCAGGCTCGCCCGCCCGCGCAGGACGGTCAGGGGCGTGCGCAGGTCGTGGGCGAAGGCGGCGTTGAGGCGGCGGCGCTCCTCCATCTGCGCCCAGTGCTCGCGGTTGAGCGTGAGCAGGGAGGCGCGCATCTTCTCAAAGGACTCGCAGAGACGGCCCAGCTCGTTGCCACAGGGGACTTCCACCGTGAAGCCGAGGTCGTTTTCCGCGATCTTGGCCGAGGCGGCGTTCAGTATCTCGATGGGCCGCTTGAGCTTGCGCCGGTAGAAGATTATGGCGCAGAGGATTATGCCGCCGAGGTAGGATATGGGTATGGTCACGGCCTGCAGGGCGCGGCACGCATAGTCCAGGGAATTGTCCTCGGCGCTGTACTCGGGCATGATGATCACGCCGCCGATGTCGCTCACCAGACTGCCTTCGTCATAGGGAACGCTGCCGCTGTCCACGGCGTGGTCGTCCGCGTCATAGATGACGTAGACCTCGGCGTCGTCCGTGTAGCCGTATTCGACGTGCCCGTCCTCTGGGACGGGTATCACCTCTGCCATTTCACGATATTTATAGTAGAGCTCTATCCGCGTGTTGTCCAGCCCGTTTATGATGATGGCGCAGACGGCGGTCGCCGTGATGGCGGTCACGACCATGTAGAGGACGAAGCTGAAGCGCAGGGGCGCATCCCGGAGCCTGCGGCGGCGTCGCTCGTTGGCGGCTTTTATCTTGCCCAACGGTAGCCGACCCCCCAGACGGTTTCGATATACTGCCTCTCGCAGCCTGCGGCGGCGAATTTGGCGCGGATGCGGCGGACGTGCTCGGAGATGACGGCGCTGTCGCCCTCGCCGTCTATGCCCCAGACGCACTCGTAGATACGCTCGCGGTCGAAGACCATGCCGGGGTTTTGGGAAAGGAACTCCACGATGTCGAACTCCCGGCGGACGAGGCCCAGCTCGTGGCCGGCCCAGGTGACGCGGCGGTCGGTGTAGTTTATGACGAGCTGCCCGTCGAAACGGAGCTCCGAGGCTGTGCCGCGGCGGCGCTCGCGGCGCAGGTGGGCGTCCACGCGCGCGGCGAGCTCTTCGAGGGAGAAGGGCTTGACGACGTAGTCGTCGCCGCCGGCGGCGAAGCCGCGGAGCTTATCGGCCTCCTCGACGCGGGCGGTGAGGAAGATGATGGGGCAGGCGACGTGCTGGCGGATACGGCGGCAGACCTCGAGGCCGTCGAGGCCGGGCATATTGACGTCGAGCAGGATGAGGTCGGGCGCGCGTCCGGCCTGGCGGACGGCTTCCTCGCCGCTGTGGGCGCGGAGTATTTCGTAGCCGCGCGCGGCGAAGCAGCGGGCGAGGGTGTCCACGATGTCGGGCTCGTCGTCGGCTATCAGGAGTTTATCGGGCATGGGGGTGCCTCCCTTGGTGGTTTTCGGCCGGCGCAGTCCGGCTGTTTAGAAGTTTTTTGGCCCGCTTTTTTACAAAAAGCGGGCGGGTCCAGGGGCGGCGGCCATGGACGCGCGCCGCAGCGGGTTGTGCAAACGTGAGACACGCCTGTGGGGGCGGGGTTCCATCCCCGCCCGGGGTGGGTTTTAGGAACTCGCCGTTTTGTTGCTGCGTATCTTTACGTTGGTGCTGCATGTTCCACCCCATTTCTTTGGTCTTGCCCAAAGAAACGGGGTGGAGCCCCAAAGA
>OHQM01000623.1_pt1 | contig 18067 bp, 19 predicted proteins | sample 1577941 | NCBI WGS metagenome assembly OHQM01 (sample SAMEA3879604, study PRJEB24766) | human gut metagenome | biome: human-associated habitat; feature: feces | place: USA | collected 1985/1987
CCGCAGCGAAATGCGGCAGGGGTGAATTCGTCTGAGACCGCTTGTCCGGCCGGTTCCTGCGTTATTTGGCGGGTACTTCCTTCAGCACCACGTCCGCCCATTCGGGATGGCGGTAGATGTATTGTGCGACGAAGGGGCACTGGGGGATCATTTGTATTTTCTTGGCGCGCAGATCCTCCAGTACGTCGTGCACCAGCTCGGCGCCGATGCCCTGCCCTTCGTATTTTTCAGGGACTTCGGTGTGTGTCAGGATAATGAATCCCTGGGTTTTGATGTATTCGATGATGGCGATGTCGTCGCCCAGGTCGAATTCGTAGCGCTTTTCGTCGGCATTGTCGACCAGCGAGTGTTTTCTTTTTTCCATAACCTTGTGCTTTAGATAGTGGCTTTGCTTCTTCAAATATAGTTCCTAATCGGGAAAAATGTTACTTTTGCCACCAAAAGTATCACAAATTTGGTAAAAAGGCAAATGTAAGCATTGGTATTGATAATCAGGTAGTTTTTCTATCCAGTTCACTCTATACAGGTTGTCGAATCGGTAGTCGGCGGCATCGTCAAGCGTGGGTTCAGTTACCAAAGCATTACCTCGTTCGGGAATGCCTTTTATTTCCTAAAATAGTGATTTACCGTCTATTGCATTTCCATTCATCTTGACCGAAGACTCTGCGGAAATTAGTTTTGTATCCCTAAAAAAGCAGAGTTATGCGCAGCACATTCAAGGTTCTGTTCTACCTGAAAAGGAACAAGAAAAAAACACAGTCTGCGGTTCCCCTCATGGGCCGCATCACGGTCAACGGTACTATTTCGCAATTCAGTGCGAAGCTCACGGTTCCGGAGCGTTTGTGGGAAGTCCGCGGCGGCCGTGCCAAGGGGCGGAGTCTCGAAGCCGACCGTATCAACCGCCATCTGGACGATATCCGCTCGCAGCTCGACCGTCATTATCGGGATATCCGCGACCGGGAAAGCTATGTGACGGCCGAGAAGGTGAAGAACGCCTGGCTGGGGTTCGGGAAGCGTTACCGCACCCTGCTGTCCACTTTCCGCAGCTTCACGGAGGATCTGCACGGGCGTATCGGCGTCGACCGCTCGAAAAACACATGGTACCGCTATCTTGCGACGATGAAACACCTGCAGGCGTTCCTTACGGCGAAATACCGTGTGAGCGACATCGCCCTTGCCGAACTGGAACAGTCCTTTATCGAACAGTTCCATGTTTACTTGAGAACGGAATGCAATCTCAAGCTTACGAGCATCTGCCGTTATCTGGACTGCCTGATCAATGTGGTCAAAGTCTCCTTCAACGACGGAATCATGCCCCGCAATCCGTTCGCCTCGTACCGTTACAACGAACCCACGCCGGAGCGTGCTTTCCTGAACGAGGAAGAGATCCTCACGCTTCAGCATGCCGCGCTCCGCACGAAGAAACAACGTATGATCCGCGACCTGTTCCTCTTCTCCTGTTTTACGGGCATCTGCTACGCGGATCTGAAAACCCTTGCATGGAAACAGCTCGAACAGGATACGCACGGCGACTGGTGGGTCACAGGCAACCGCTGCAAGACGGACACACGGTACGTGGTCAAACTGCTGCCTGCTGCCTTGTCCATTCTGGAACGTTACCGGGACGGCACGGATTATGTCTTTTCTTTTATGCCGCATCTGAATACGGTCGACCGTTCCCTGAAACGGATCGCTGCCTTGTGCGGCATCGAAAAGAAGCTGACCTTTCATGTCGGACGCCATACCTATGCCACGACGATCTGCCTGATGAACGGCGTGTCGCTGGAAACGCTCTCGAAGATGCTGGGGCATAAACGCATCACCACGACGCAGACCTATGCGAAGGTGACCCAGCCAATGGTCGACCGGGAGGTGGAGATGCTCAAAGAAAAATTGGCGGATAAATTCATGGCTGTATAGAAATAGCAGACAGTTGGGAAAAACGATACGGAGCCATGTGAGAACAGCATATATCGTCTCACCCTTAAAAGCAAAAAAGTCTGATATATCCCTGTAATCTCTTTCCGCCGGCAGGAAATATATCGCCGGAGATGAAAATACGCAAGGCCATGCGAATCGCCCGAAGGGCGAGCCTTGCGTATTTCCATCTTCGGCGTTTTGCTGGACGCTACCGTCGGAAAAGGCGGCTTTCTGCGCCCCGGAGGCTACCCAACGGGCTATTGACTCTACGACACGCATATCAGAAACCCAAAGTAATCGGTCATTGCATTGCCTGTTCAAAACGGTTGTCTGTTATTCTTCTTTTCGTGGAGATAATTCAGCTCGTCGCTGTAAATTCCGATTACAAAGCGCAGCATATTGTCGACCAAGGCCGTTAATCTTGTATTATCGTTTCCCAGCAGGTGGAGGATTTCCGATACTTTGTGCTTGGTTTGGGCGCTGACATAGATCGCCGAACGGTTACGGCAATCCACCGGTGCGAAGAAGGTGCGTTCGAAGTCCGGCAGCGAGAGCTTTTTACGACGGAAGCCGGCAGGCTCCTTTCCAGTAGTCGTTTGGGTGTTGACGTCTGTTTTTTCAGTCGTCGGTGCCGATGCTTCGGATACCGTTTCCGATGTGTTTTCCTCGGGAGCGTCCGTATTTTTCTCTTCCGGGTCGGGAATCCGGCGGACGACTTTCGAGTCCAAAGGAGCTTGTCCGGCGATCATCTGACGCATCAGTTCCTCGTCGACTTCGATACGGGGACGCTTAGCAGGATTGGGTGCGGGGTTGTCTTTTTCCTTTAATGAATCCATGGTGCAACGTTTTTGAGATTGATTGTCAGCCATACGAGCATAGAGTATGTATGTCTGGTTTATTGGGTTAAACCATTCAAAATACCGTTTTCTATTTCATGCAGTTTATATCGGGATAATGAACGCAATAAGAAAATCGACCTTTCATGCTGCAAGATACAACTGGGTGAAATACCTCGGTTCCGATGTCCGCTCCAGACCGCTCCAGTCCGTACCGAGGGTTTGTTTTGGCGCCCGCATGGTTGTAATATTGCAGAGGGAAACGACCCACCCTCGGAAGCCGTAGCGGAGGTTTGGCATAGATTTTTCGAAAATTTTTCCGCCGCGGATTTTTCGCCTCACTTGAGGCGAGCGAGCTGTACCTTTGTATGCCGAAAATTTTTTCGGCATACGAAAGGAGCTCGCTCTGCGAGGCCGGGCGTTCTCCCGAGTCGAACGCCTTTTTAACCGATATCATGAATACCGACCCAAAACAGACAAACAGAAATGCCCGGAAATCTGAAACACCAAGCTACAAGTACTCTTTCTGGTTCAATGAAGAGCACATCCGCTTCAAGAAGCTACTCTGCAAGTCCGGATTGGAGCATAACAGGAGCCAGTTTATCGTAAAACGCATTTTCGGAGAAGAGTTCGTCGTCATCAAACGCGACCCGTCAAAGACGCAGTTTATCGCCCGGCTGAACGACTTTTATTTTCAGTTTCAGAAACTCGGCAATAACTATAATCAGATTGTAAAGGCTGTCAATTCGCACTTTTCCAACGTCGCTATCCCGCATCAGATCGCTATGTTGGAGCAGCGAACAAGAGAATTAAAGGCTCTGAGTATCGAGATTCTGAGCTTTGCGAAACATACTGTGGAGTGGTTGCAAATACGACCTGCTGGGACAGATCACCGAGGACGGTCCCATGTCACAGGAGGAGTTCGAAGCCATGCGCCGAAATCTTTCACGCAAGCGAAAGCCACGGCGAAAACGGACTATATCACGCTAAATGAACAGGCCGGAACATTTATTCCGGCCTGTTGCTAATGTGAAGTGTGCGTCATCAACGGAGGAGCTACAAAAGAGCAATGTCCTCCGGGAGAATATTAAAAACCCACGAGAAGTTTAATTGATCGCTATGACTATATTTTTTCGTATATAGCCGCCAATAAGATTCATTGAAGAATTGTCTGCCCTCTGCGTTCCGGTCTATATATTTCCATATTTTCAGTAATTGACCATCTTTGGAACAGATGCTTATACACCATTCTTGTTCCGGCTTACCGTTCCACGCATCGTAAAATGTGTCAAAAGTGGGTTCTCCTAAATATTGAAACGGACTGAAGCTATGAACTAATACCGAATCTCCGGGATCGACAACAGCATCAGTATCAATGAACGGTGACGTAGTAATAATTAAAATCTGATCGGTATTGTTTTTTGCATACCATGAAGTTGCATGCGTAGCCACCCATTTCTTCGGGTCGCATGATATGCTAATTAGTGTAATCGCAAATATGAAAGCAATCTTTTTCATGGCATTTGTAAGTTACTTAATGTCTGTGGGGTAAATATCGAAAACCCATGTAAAGTTTAATTCGTCGCTATGGCTATATTTTTTCATATATAACCGCCAGTAAGATTCATTGAAGAATTGCCGCTCCTCTGCGTCTCGGTCTGCATAATTCCAACTCTTTAATAAGCTCCCTTCATTCGAAAGAATATCAGTATGCTGATCTTGGACCGCTGTTTTTTTCCAAATGTCATATAAGCCGTTGAAAGACGGAATACCCCAATGTTGCGGAGGACAAAATGAATGAAAACAGACGGAATCACCCGAAATAATTGTTAATATCGACATTAAATGTCCGGGAACAGTTGTTATACTTATTGGCTCATTAGTTGCGTTTTTCACATACCAGTAGGTATAATGAGTCTTTAAATGCTCAGGTGGATCACATGAGACACCACCCAGAATGATTATACATAGGACGAATATTTTTTTCAAAATAGATTGATTTTAATTTATTACAAACTCATGGCATTTGTGAACTACTCAATATCTGCGGGGAGAATGTCAAAAACCCATGCAACCTCACAAGTAGATACATGTTGGAGTTGTGGTTTTTGATAAAATCTCCATGAAGTTTCTTGGAATATTCTTACTGACGGATCATTTTTATCCGAAATTTTCCAAGTTTTAAGTAATTGCCCATTTTCTGACAGGACATCCAGATTTTGTTCCACCCCATTCCCGTTCACGTTCCATAATTCATAAAATAGATCAAAAGAGGGAAATCCCAATTTTTGCATAGGTAATCTATGAAAAACAGATATAGAATCTCCCGGATTCAATAGCCGTTCCGTCCTGAAATCACGCTTCTTAATTACAATTGGTTTCCAAGTCATATTTTTTACGTACCAATGTGCACTATTGGTCGGCTCGGTAGTATGAAATATTCTGCATGATACGAACAAAGTAAGGCTGATAACAGCAAAAATTATTTTTTTCATAGACCATAGTTTTCGTGTAAAGATACAAAGGTTCAGGGAACAATGTCCCTGAACCTGTTAAATATATTAATTACCGCAAGTTATTTCAAGCTGCGCGCCTTGATTAATTGTAAACGGAGAGTTTATAGTAACAGACTTGTTGGCCCGAAAGGTCAGTTTCGCACTATTCGTTACAGTAACATTCCGCGTAAGAATATTATTCCCTGAAAAAACGAAAGACGAAGAAACCGTTTTGTTGGTATAAAAGGCATCATGCGTCAAATCTCCGGTATCAGGTTTGGGGACATTCGGGGTAATCCCGTTGTCCGTAAATGCCTTTTCGATCTCATCAGCCTTTTCGGGATATTTTTCGTACATTTTTGCGACTAATCTGTCATAGGTATCGACCCCAACGACCAAACAATCATATATCTGCTTCTTAGTTAATACTTTATCCCTTTGCAGGTCCCAAAACACATGAGGTTTAAGCCAAGTATGCACATCCGGATAATCATCCAAAAGACCTGACGGATTGTATTTTTCATAGGCCCGGATATGTCCCATTGAGTAACCCCACATTTCACCAATTCCACAAAGTTCTGCATTCTTACCCGTCCCGTTTCCATAAGAACCGTATGTCATAATATAGCTGATATACTTCGCCCAATGCGCACTTCCTACTTGACTGAAATGACTGGCGTGGGACAACTCGTGATTTACAACGTCATAAACCTTCCGGTAAGAGTGTCCACCTGTTCCTATCGTAATATCAGGTAGAACCTTTTTTAGCATTTGATTCAGCACCGTTGCAAGAGTACCGTAACCGATATTGATAAAAAAGTTTTTCCACGATGAATTACCGTTATACCCAATAGGATGTACAATTCGGCGCAACATAGGTGTCGAGGATGTCGTCCAGCGTTTGAAAACCCAAATTTTAAGATTACGGGGCGGTTTGGCAATTCCTGTTTCTTCGCACATTTTATAGTAATCGTAGGTTGCATTATTAACAGCCGCCCAATCCCAAGCAAAACTTCCAGCATTTATATCGCGTGAGTGTCCTCGGTTACTATGCCAACCCATATTAAGATTGGCCCGTGCAATCGGCCCCCAATTACCCCAGATGTCAAAACCTTTCCTGTTGTCAAAAACAATCGCGTAATGCGGTCCGAATCTGAATTTGCTGTCCATTGTATAATGGCCGCTTTCGTCCGTAAATGTCGTAGACCATTTAATAAATCTATGGCATCTGATTTTAACTCCTTTTACCGGAACAAAAGTACCTGCATAATCATCGTAAACTCTGATAGTTCCCTCCGGTCTGCGTTTTCCGCGAGTTTCCGGTTCCTGTTCTTCAAGGGGGTATCCAAGACTTAAAAAAGCAGCTTCCTCCACATTTATAATACCCCCGCGAGTGGGTGAGATTGTTTCATCTTCTGCCGGAATATAGCATTCTTCAATCACCTCATAAGGTATTTCTTTGGGAAATGCGAAGTCTGGCTTTACGGTTGTATACAACCAAGTAAAACTACCCTCCGGAATAGTCGGGTCTTGATAAACCGCATCTTCCGGAAGTTCGATATTGAGCGGATAGTCGAACAGTTCGAGGTCATAATCGTTTTTCAGGGCAATAAGTTGTAAACTGTCCTGCGGTAAGAATCTGACGTACAAATCCGTCGGTTCAATAGTTTTAGAAACATTATACGAATCGTAAACTCCCTGTATGACATCAACCGTGTACGGATTCGGTAAAAGTTCATATTCTACCATATCACTTCCATCCGAACGGGTTTTTGCGAGTGCCGGCGCGTTGGAATTATCATCGGTCATAATGTCTGTTTCGTCTTTGGTACAAGAGGACAGCATCACAGCCAATAATAATATCACCGAATATATTTTCTTCATAAAACAGTTTTATGTAATTCCGTCAAAATTCAATGATTTCCTATTTCCCGGCGGCTTTTAATTGACTTTCCAATGCAGCGACGCGCGCGGTTAATTCCTGAATGGCGCCCGTCAGAATCGGGATAAGGGCGGAATAATTGACAAGACGGTCACCCTCTTCTGTCATGGCGACTGCTCCGGGAATGATAGCTTCTAATTCCTGCGCCAAAAAACCGTATTCCTCCACACCGCTTTGCACTGGACGAATATTGAATCTTTCGTATTCGCTTTCATCCCTCCAATGATATTTCACGGGATTCAATTTCAGCACCATATTCGTTGACGGGTTAGATTGTGCAGTAGCTATGTTAATGGAAAAAGCAGACCGGGAAACGGGTGTCGTTTTCAATGAGCGAATATTGGTTTTCAGTTTTTCATCCGAAGTCTGATACATCGTGCGGCAATAAAGGTCGATATACAAGGACCTGTCGCTATCCAAAAACACAAGTTTATTGGTTGTAGTAGACATACGGGGATCGGCTGCATGAATGTGCATTTTGATACCGTTCTGGTCCGTGGACCCCCAATAGTGCGCCCATCCCGCCCAGCTCGTCGTATAGGTTTTATACATACCTCGTCCTACGGTGAGTTTGCCGTCCTTATAGGTCATTTGGGCCATGCAGTTAATCGTAACTGAAAGAACAAACAGAATGGTGAAGATCGTTTTTTTCATAAGACAAAATTTTAAGGGTTAAAAGTTATTTTGAGGTTTGGAAATTGGCGTTTTGAGTATTGTGGCGAGACGATCATTTTCCGAACGTGCGGGTATATGAAACCGATGGCATGATAGGTATTAGCACCGTTGCCTTATAGCTGCCCCGGTAAGGGTAAATGCTCACGGGGTTTTTGTGCCATGTGGCGTTGATGATCGAGAACTGCCAGTTGCGCACGCCGTTGCGCTTGCGGCGCTCCATGTTGTAGCTGACATCGGCGCGGAAATAGTTGCGCATCCGCATCGTGGGATAGGCCGTGATGCCGATGATCGGATTACCGTCCGTATCCGGATAGCTTTCGTTCGTCAGGCGATACGGAAGCCCGGAGCGCCATGCAACATTGAGTGAAAAGGTATGTTTTCGGCCCGGCCGCTTCACCACGTCGTAGCTAACGAACGCATTGAAATCGTGCGGCACGTCATATTCAAACGGGTAGGTTACGCCGTCCGAGCGGCGGCGGGAATCGGTATAGGTATAGGAAGCCGTCAGGCTCAGGCGTTCGGTCTGGTACTGGAGCATTGCTTCAATGCCGAACGCTCGTCCCGTGCCGTAAATGAAGCCGCCGTTGCTCAGCAGGAAATCGTCGCTGTCGTAGATCAGCGGCAGGTTGCGCATTCGTTTATAATAGCCCTCTACCGAAAGGGTCAGGTTTTCGTGCAGCTTCGCACGGCCACCGAGCGATACCTGCCATGCGTGTTGTAACCTGCCGTCCCGAAACGGGGTCCAGAAGTCAATCGGCATCGAGTAGTAATAGCGGTTGAATTGAACAAGCGCCTGTGAATTTATCGTCCCCGAAAGCCAGACCGCATTGTCGCGGCCAAAATCATAGGATAGCTGCGCACGCGGCTCTACGGCATATCTTGTCTGCTCCGAATTGTCATAGGCCGCGCCCCGCACGCCCACGTCGGCCCGCCAGCCGCCCCATTGAAAGCGGTTGTTCAGGAACAGCGCCCCCGAAACAAGCAGCTCGGAAGAATAGCCGCGGTCCTTGTGCTGTCCGTTGATGATGCTTTTTGTGTGCATCGGTTCGAACCGCTGGTGCGAAAACGTAGCCCCGTATTCCAGCGACCAGACACGCGAAAGCCGTTGGTCGAACGTCATGCGTGCTCCGAACTCGTGGGTTTTGAAAGTCGTTTTGCCCCGATTACTGAAACCGTCGTCTTTAAATTCTGTTTCCTGACGGTTTTGCAGGTAGGTATAGTAGGCCACCACCGAGGAGCGCAGATTATCATTCCAACGCGATTCCAGCCGCAGGGATGCCGTAGTATTGCCCCAGCCGAACCCGTTTTCTGCGTGATCTTCCTTGTTCTTCATGTGGTCGTCGCCCGAATAGACGCCCAGCGAAAGCGTATGATTCCGGTGAATGTCATAAGTCAGTTTCCCCGTTATATCGTTGAAACCGTATCGTATATCGTTATCGGCGATTGCAAGCACCGCTTCGGGAAAGAAGTAGCGGGCCGAAATGAGGTAGGAACCCTTATCGCGTTTGATAGGCCCGTCGAGGGTCCCGGCCAACGACAAGGTTCCCACCGTGAGCGACTGGCGGTGATTCCGTCGGTCGCCCTCGCGTGTGCGAATCTGCGTCATGGCCGAAAGCCGGGACCCGTAGGCGGGCGATATGTAACCTTTCGACACCTCGGCCGATTGGACCGTTTCGCCGCTAAAAATCGAGAGGATGCCGTAGGCATGCGCCTGATTGTAGATCGGCACGTCGTCGTAAAGAATTAATGTCTGGTCGTTGCTGCCGCCGCGTACCAGCAGCCCCGACATACCGTCCTTTCCGGCCGAGACGCCCGGAAGCAGTTGCAGGAATTTGAATATGTCTTTTTCGCCCGCGAACAGCGGGGCGTATTTAAGCTGCTCGATGTCCACGGCGATATTGCCCGTCTGCTTGTAGACCATCAACGGCCTGCGGGCGGTGACGACTACCGAATCTATCGCTTCGGTGCGTGAAATGCTGTCGGCGGGAGTTTGCGCCGTAAGTAAGGCGGGAATGCAAAGCGCCAGACAGCCTGCGAGCAGTTTCCTCATAATTCGGGCGTCGTGTAATAGTTATATCCGGCGAAGATGCCGATACCGTTGTCGATGTTCGAGTAGACCGTGATCTGCTCGATAAAGGGATTTTCCTGAGCACTTTCCCCCGTATTCAGCTCATGTTTATATCGGGAGCGCATATAGCGGTCGTAGGTATCGGATGCCGCAATAATCTGAAATGTGTGCCTGTTTTCAACGGCTCCGAAAACCGAGAAACGGAGCGGGAATGCTGCGCCGAGATTTTCGCGGGCGACACGCAGAAAATATTCGAAATCTATGGTACTTCCTTTTTCGTCGGATTCGTAGGCGTCGTTCGCGCCGTTCACCTGATCGACAAATACGGAAGTCGTATAGAACGCATATATATCTTTTTCTCCGTTATTGTCCCGTTCCGTACCCCGGAGCCAGATAGCTTTGGCATCCACGCCAGCAGTAAGGTCAGTCATGTCGAAATGCCGATACCATCCCTTTTGGTGCGCGAACGATATGCGGGCTGCGGGCGCTTCGGGAATCGTCGTTCGGGCAGACAACTCGCCATAACCGGGGACCGACACAACAAGACGGTAAGAGCGCCCGGCAGCAGCCCGGAACGTTGTTTGGGTCGTACCCTCCGGATCGGCCGGGCAGCGCACAACCTCGGTATTATCTTCATACAGGCGGATTTCGGCTTCCCCAACGGGAGTGAACCCGCTTTGAGCCGAGTAGCTGCGGCTCCAATGCAGGCGTACTGCAAAGGGTTCCTGCGGCGAGATCAACGCATTGACAACCACGCGGGGCTTAAAATCCTTTTCGCCGAACGAATAATCGACCTCGCAGGCCCAGCAGATAAAAACTACAAAGAATACCGAAATGCAGCGCAGCATGGTTTATTTAACCTTAATTATCAACTTATCTCCCTTACGGCTTTCCGGACTGCATTCGTCATAATAGCCGTAATCAAGACGTAGCACGATTTTTTTACCGGACGTGCCGCCGCTGATATTTACTCGTAAAGGAAGTTGCAGGGCATCCTTATTCTTGAAATTGAAAGCCTGCTCGCTGAGGATGAAATCACCTCCGGGATTTGCCGTGGAAAGATTCTCCTCGACAACGACCTTTACCGTCTGTTTGGGATGAGCTTTGGCTGCAAAAGCATTGCGTGTAACCAATAAATCCACCTGCGCACCGGGTCCGACAGTTATTTTCGTAACAGGTTCAACCCAGCCCTCCTGCGATGGATCGTTATGCAGGAAATAAAACATGTCCTCGAAGCTCCAAACATGTTTTTCATCGTTGCAAGAAATGAATCCGATGGTAAACGCAAGCAGGAAAAGAAGTTTTTTCATAACAAAAGGGGTTAAAATAGTAAAGGAAACAGAGACTTTCTATCTCTGTTTCCTTGATGAAGTATAGTTAAATACACTCAGACACAGGCAACTGAATTAATTGCATGCAGCAGTTGATGTCTGTCAAAGCACCGCAATTACCCATCTCACGGCTTCGTGCCCTATGTACAATGCAGTTGAATCCGCTCGGCATAGGTACTTCCGTAGGGGTCATGTTGAATTGACCGTTTCCGAAACCGATGGTCGCATACAGGTTCTTTGTGGATTCCGTTTTCGAATAATTATTTCTGTATGTTTCGAAAGAAATTCGTTTCCCGGCGATGGTTAAATCCCAATGCAGATTCTCAATATAAAAGCGGTCATTGTAGGTATTCCATCCTATCAGGGTCTTCTTCTTTTGTCCCGAAACATGCACCTGAATAGCAAAGGAGGTGTTATAGTATTTCTGTCCATTTACCTCTTGTACAACAGAGTGACGCAATACGTTGGTGCGAGAGAAAACTTTGTACTTTTTTGTTTCACGACGGCGATCCGTATACTTCTGCGAAATCTCTCCTCTGGTCTGGGTTTCATCGAATACAGGCGCAACATAACCTATTTCTTCAACTTCAACAGCCCTTGTTTTTGCATCGGTCCTCTCGATAGTTACGGATTCCGCGTTCACGGTATGTTTGACATCACCGACATAAAAAACACCATTAATGTCTGCAATGCTGGCATAACCGACAGAAGTGATAACAGGCATCAGGCGGTCATTATCCATTTTAAGATAGCCTGCGCAGGTTTCAAGAACCGCTTGGTACTCCTCCGGAGTTTCACAGGCGATAATATCATCCAACATACTATCCGTGAACGAACGCCACGAGGTGAAATTATGCGCTTTCTCGAAAGCGTGCAGAGATTCTTCCGAAGTCAGCGATTCCAAAGTGTTCAGGCAAACTTCACCTGATGAAAAATGCAGTGTGCCGTCAATGCAGACAATATCACCACCTCCGACGCCCATTTCCTGCGGTTCCGGTGCTGTCTGTTCAGGGGTCGTTTCTTTCGTGCAGGCAAAAGCGACAGCCGCAAGACCTGCCAGTAAAACGATAGAAATATGTTTCATAATCATAATTTTAAAGGTAAATCTAAGAAATTATTCGGTAAACTCGATCTGTCCGGTGTAAATCGTACCGTTTTCATATTCGACGGTAATCAGGTAAACCCCGCAGTCGAGGTCCGACACGTCGAGCGTCGCAGTTTGGTCGGTGAAATTCACCATTTCCGTAAGATAGGTTCCATTGCCGGAGATCGTAACGAATGCCCGGTCGCAATTCTCCGGAGAGTGGAGCGTAATGGTGTTGCCATCCGGAGAAAGCACCGCATTAATCGGCGGCATGACGCTGCGCGGACCTTTAACCGTCATTTTCTTTTCCAGATAAACGGACGTGATTTTCGGCCGTTTCCGATTTGCATACGCTTCAAAGCAAATTCCGGCTCCGATGCAGCACAGCACAAGTAATAAAAGTAATTTTTTTATGTGATAAGATATGTGGGTTAGACAATAGCAAAGTTAGGCTTTCGGCTTCTTCCGATAGCAAAATCAGCGCCTATAAAATCTATCACACGAAGTCAATAAATGATTGATATACAACAAAATAAAAACCGCAAGAATTGCAAAAATCTCGCAGCTTTTATAATGTATGCGATAATTGCCTGAAAAACAAAATATTACATGTTAATTTTTTTGGAGTTTTTCAACGGGGGGGGGTAATTTATTTGACAATCAGCATGTTACTACATTTTTTGAATAAAAAAGTCCTTTTCGGCCGAATCCGATGCCGCAATTCGGGCTTTCAATCTCGATTTGCGGTTGTAGACATTCGATACCGAATCGCCGATTATAACGCTGATGATTTGCGCCGAGAATCCGGCGTAGATGTAACATAGCAAATCTATATCCGCAGGTTTGAATTTCGGGAACTGCTTCCGCAGTTTCACGATGATATTGTCATTTACCGTGTTTACGATCTCCTCCAATTCTTTTTTGGTCGCGGGATTGGATGCAAGGTTCGTAAAGAAGTTTCTCACTTGTTTGTAAATGACCTCCTGCTGCGCTTTTGTATTGTTTCGTTCATAGAACGCCCGGCCGAGTTGGTCGAGGAACTCGAAGCGGGACAACACCAATTCTTTAAGTTGCACCTCCTGTCCCTCCTTGACGGCAAGATGTTCGAGGATGCGGTTTTTCGATGCCCGGATGCTGTCAACAGCCAACATGTAGCGTTCAACCTGCTGCTGTTTTCGTTTCATGCGTTCCCGATAGTAGTAGATTAGGAAAATTGCGACGGTGCAGATCAGCAGTCCGACAATATATTCAAAGTAAGTTCGTACTTTCAGGCGGTAACTCGCAAAAGCAGTTTGCTCTTTATAATATTTCCCCTCGGCGGCGGTTGCTGATTGAGATACCACCATGCGGGATATGGAATCGCTCAACCAGATATATTCGTTGATCGAATTGGCTGCTTCCTCTGAATTTCCGGATGCCAATTCAATTTGAATAGATAGATATGCCAGTTGTGCATCGTCCCGAATATCCTCCGCCAACTCCGAAGCGATATTGAAATAATATCGTGCGCTGTCTATCTTGTGTTGCAGATAATATACTTTGGCTAATACTCTATATTGATAAATTGAAAGACCATCTGGAGCGGTCCGCTCAATTTCCTTTACGGCTTTCAAGGCTTTGGGATAATCGCCCTCATTTACATAAATATCCCCCAAATTGCTTAAACAAGCAATAACCATATCGTTATCTTCCTGCTGTACGGCTGCTTGCAGAGCTTGTGAATAGTATTTCACGGCATTGTCGTTATCGCCCAAACTGGAATAGGCATTAGCGATATTAAGTGTCGCATTATTCATAAACGCAGGCTTGCGTAGTTTTTCCCAAGCGCCATAAGCATTCCGATAATATTCCAGCGCTCCGTTAAAATTCATCTGCTCGGAATAGACCTCCCCGATGCGGGAGTATACCAAACCCAGATAATAATTCTTATGCGCCGCGAAAGCGTATTTTTCCGCAGTCAGATAATAGCGCATGGCTTCCTGATAATCGTCGCCGTTTTGATAGATTCGCCCATAGTGATAGTTAATCAGAAACTTCACCGAATCCGAACAAATCCGGTTGTCGTAATACCGGTATGCAATACGTATCAGCGAATCATCATCGGCGTCCACATAATTTTTATCGAGTGCCGCGGAATACAAGAGAGCGTATTTTGCCCGCGTGCTGCGCCGCAGAATCCGGTCGGGGTCAATATTCTCGATAATGCGCAATGAGCTGTCCGGTTCGATGCGTAACAATCTTGTCGCAATAGACAATTCTTGCTCGACTTGCTTATTGTTGCCACAGCTGAATAGGAGAAAACCCGTTAAAAAAGATAATAAGTATTTCATAATTGTCAAATCTAATCATAAAAATACATATATTTTTTGACATCTATTTCTGAAAGAAAATTATATCGAAAAATTCTTAAATTTGATAATATATTGACTTGCCATTTTATCATCGATATATTTTATTCATCTTAAATAAAAACAGAAGACGAGTACAAGGTTCAGCACTTTGTAATCGTCTCAGCTGTTATATTGTTATAAAGAATATTATCTAATTTTATTACCCTTGATGCTTTTCAGTATAATTTGCCTATCGCGAAAATTTTCCGTATCTTGCAAAAGGTTATTTGAAACGCGGTATTTCAGCGCAACAGACTGAAAACAAACCGTTGCCTTTTCGTTACCTACTATCTTATACAAAAATGTAACGACCCGATGAATCAGGTCGTTACATCACTTTAATCCCACACCACAGAGGGTTTCCTCTTTTCTTTATATCGGCTTCCGGGTCGGCCGGGAGCTTATTTTTTCGAATCTACCCGCATTTCGACCGAGGCGCCCGACCATTGGTTGATCTCCCGCTTTTCGGTGCGCAGGCGGCGTCCGGCATAGGAGATCCTCACCTCGATCCCGAAGGGCCTGGTCGCGTCGATTTCGTTGTCCGCGGGCAGCGTGTGGGGAATTATATATAGGTAGAGCACGAGGTGGTCGCACGGCATGGTTTGCAGCGCGGCCGTGCGGTCCGCGGCGATGTCTGCGGGGCGTTCGGTGAGGTTCGAGCCGACGTCGGCCACGGTCGATGCCGACGAGGCGAATCCGATGCGCCGGCCGGCGGCGTCGAAACAGCCGCACATCAGCGCCGCATTGTACCGCCACCACCCTTCGTAGCGGCTCGTGACTTCGATTGTAAATCCTTTTTCGTCCATGTTCTGTCGGGGCCGCGCGGGCCGGATGCAGCGCCGGATCGATTCGGCGGGCCGTGCGCGGACTATTTTTCCGTAAAAATAATACAACTGTCGTGCAACGCCAAATTTATTTGCGCCCCGCCGGGCCGGGAACGCTAAAACTCGCGGTTTTCTTTGCAAATGTCTTATTTTTTCGTAACTTTGCGCACTAAATGTGCGTAAATGGAGGTAGCTCAACGATATTCGATTGCCTGGAAAGGGCTGAAAAACGGTCGTCACGACTTCCGTTTCGAGGTCGACAAGGCGTTGTTCGAAGCCTTCGAAAGCACGGAGATCAAGGACGGACGGTGTGAGGTCTCGGTCGGTGTGGACCGCTCGGAGAAGCAGCTCACGCTCGATGTCGGGATCACGGGCCATGTCGTCGTCGAATGCGACCGATGCCTGGAGGACTGCCGTGTGCCCATTGATTTCGAGGGGCAGCTGGTGGTGAAATTCTCCGACGAGGTGCACGAATACGACGGCGAGGTGATGTGGATGCTGCCGGGCGAGGACCGCGTGGAGCTTGCGCAGTACATCTACGAAAGCATCGTGCTGTCGCTGCCCTACCAGCGGGTGCATCCCGAGGGGGAGTGCAACCCCGAGATGCTCGAACGCTTCCGGATCGTTTCCGACCGGGAGTTCGCGTCGATCGAGGCTGCGGCCGAAGGCGCCGGGGAGCGCGGCGGGGGCGAATGGGCCAAGCTGGCCGCGCTCAAGGAGCAGATGGAGGCCGACCGGGGGGACGGGACGCAAACAGAACGAAAGGAATAAGCTATTTCCGGCCGGGGAGGCGCTTTTGTCCCGGGCCGGGGAATATTTGACTGGAAATACGTTAAACTTATAATTTATATTGTAAAATGGCACATCCTAAACACAAAGTCTCGTCGACGCGACGCGATAAGAGAAGAACTCATTACAAGGCTGTCGTTCCGACGGTGGTCATCTGCTCGAACTGCGGCGCAGCTACGTTGTATCACCGCGTATGCCCCGAATGCGGTTTCTATCGCGGAAAGCTGGCGATCGAGAAAAAGGCTGCCGAATAAATCGGCAGGGTTAAAGAGTGCATCCGCGAGGCTGCCCTCTTTTTAGTTTATGCAAGCACCTGTCTTTGTTGCGTGCGGCCGTCCGGCCTATGGCCGGGATGCCGGCGCAGGGAGGGCGGGAGATGAAATTTAACCAAATCGCACGATTATGTTAAAGATTGGTGTAGATGCCATGGGGGGCGATTATGCGCCCGAGGCTGCGGTCAAGGGGGCTGTCATGGCACTCGATGCGATCGGGCCGGACAGCCGTATCGTATTGTTCGGCGACGAGGCGAAGGTCAAGGCCGTGCTCGCGGCCGAAGGCTGTCCTGCCGAACGGTTCGACATCGTCGCCACTACCGAGGTGATCGAAATGGGCGATCATCCCGCCAAGGCGTTCCAGGCCAAGGCCGACTCCAGCATCACGGTGGGTTTCGGCTACCTGGCCAAAGGGGCCATAGACGGTTTTGCCAGTGCCGGCAGCACGGGCGCCATGATGGTCGGGTCGATGGAGTCATCCGTCCCACGATCTCATCCATCATTCCTACGGTCACGGGGCATCCCGCGCTGTTGCTGGACGTGGGGCTGAACGTAGACTGCAAACCCGAAGTGCTGGCGCAGTACGGGCTGATAGGCTCGATTTATGCCGAAGCCGTACTCGGGATCCGGAAACCCCGTGTAGCCGTGCTCAACATCGGCGAGGAGGAGACCAAGGGCAATACGCAGTCCAAGGCCACGTATGAATTGCTGAAGGCCGACGGCCGCATCGACTTCGTGGGTAACGTCGAGGCATCGTACCTCTTCACGGGCAAGGTCGCAGACGTGGTCGTCTGCGACGGTTTCGTGGGCAACACGGTGCTGAAGATGGCCGAGGGCCTCTACCACATCAACAAGAAACTCGGCGGCGGAAACGCTTTTTGGGATGCGATGAATTACGAGAACGTGGGCGGCACGCCCGTGCTCGGCGTCAATGCGCCCGTAATCATCGGCCACGGCATCTCGTCGGCCCGCGCGATCAAAAGCATGATCCTTTCGACGGAGCAGTGCATCAAGGCGGACCTTACCGTCAAACTGCAGCATGCTTTCAAAAATTAATCACACAATTTAGGAGAGAAAGTTAATGGGTAAAATAACAGCAGCGATAACGGGTGTAGGTGAGTATCTGCCGGATTACATCCTTACGAATGAAGAGTTGAGCACCATGGTCGATACGTCCGACGAATGGATCATGTCGCATATCGGCGTCAAGACGCGCCATATCCTCAAGGGCGAAGGCGTCGGCACTTCCTATATGGGTGCCCGCGCGGTCATCAACCTGCTGGACAAGGCGGGCGTAGACCCGATGGAGGTGGATCTGGTGATCTGCGCCACGGTGACCCCCGATATGTTCTTCCCTTCGACGGGTAATCTGATCGCCGACCAGGCGGGTTGCAAAAACGCTTTCGCATACGACGTTTCGGCGGCTTGCAGCGGGTTCCTC
>OHQM01000629.1_pt1 | contig 17999 bp, 9 predicted proteins | sample 1577941 | NCBI WGS metagenome assembly OHQM01 (sample SAMEA3879604, study PRJEB24766) | human gut metagenome | biome: human-associated habitat; feature: feces | place: USA | collected 1985/1987
TGACGCCCATGAGGGTGGTCCGGTTCCTGATCCAGCCCATCTGGTCGCGCAGGGCATCCCTCTGCGCCGTCCCAAGCGCGTTGACCGTGCTCCCAGCCATTGCTGCCAGGGAACGCCTGGCGGCGGAAGGATTATTGAGCATATTGTTATTGAGGGCGCCCAGGAAATCCGTGACGGCCTGGTCTATGGAACCATGCCTGGCAGCATCCCAAAGCAGATTGGCGCCCGCCATGGAATTGGCCGTGTCCGCTACGCCGGCATAGATATTGTCCGTCTGTTCTTCCGCTTTCAGAACCACCTTATCTCCTTCCTGCACCAGATGGGCATTCTTGTAATAGGTGAGGAAAAGGCCTCCGACCGTCAGCGTATTTTCTCCCAGGTCAATCGTTCCGTCGCCGGTGAGTTCCATCAGCGTAAGTTCCATCGGATTGCCCGATTTCCAGGTGATATTGACATCCGGGATTGAGGTGACATGGAAAGAGGCGCCATCTTCAATGACAACGTCGCCGGAGGCCTCAATGAAGCTGGCGGTCATGTCGGCATCAGTATTCAAGGTGAAGGTGGTGGCGGATCCGCTGCTGAAGGAAGCGTTCTCTACGCTCAGAGTGGTATTGACCGCCGTCAGGGAGTTGTCGCTGGCCTGGATGGTCAGGTTGCCGCTGTTGACCAGATTGCCGTAACTGAGACGGGCTCCGTCCACATCCGCCTTGCCCTGGAGAACCAGATTCCCTCCGCTGATTGTCAGACCGGTATCCGCGCCGGAGCTGCGCAAAACCTGCGTTCCCGCTCCGGAAATATCCAGCGTTCCTTCTCCCAGCGTTCCTTCATATGTATGCGTCTGGCCGGAAGCCGCCTGAATTTGCAAAGTCTGCCCATTCAGTTCCAAGGAACCGGAGCCGTTCAGTCCGCCGGCAGAGCCGTCTGCCTCCAGGCTCAGGGCACCGCCCAGGTCCAGCACCACGCCGGAAAGCGTACTGTCCGCAGCCAGCCCCAAAGAAGCGCCTTCCGCAATAGCCAGCGTACCGGTTCCGGCAATTTCCGTATGGGAAAGGCCGTCGGTAGCGCCTGTCAGCGTCAATGTTCCGGAAGAGGCGATATCCAGCTTTCCGCCGTTGTCGCCGCCTGCCAGCGTCCGGGCCGTCGCGCGGCCTCCTACTCCAATCACCGCAGGGGAGTCCGCATCCGCGGAATTAAGATGCAGAGCTTCCACGTCAGCCGTACCGTTAAGCTGAAGCTTTCCTTCTTCCGCAATGATATCCCCGGCCAGCGTCACATTCCCGGACAGGGTGAGTTTGTTCGCTCCCGTTTTGACGAGGTCCGTGTTGGCCGCAGCACCGTTCAGGCCGCTGATGTCCCCGGCAAAAGAGGTATCCACTCCCGTGCCTTCATGGAAGAGATTGTTTTGAAGTTCGATGCTTCCCTTATCCTCCGCCGTATTGGTGACAATCAGGTTGCCCGTGCCCGTCTGGCCCGGGCCAGTTCCCGGTGCGGTCAGGTTTTTGATCACCATGGAGCCGTCCGACTGGACATAAAGATCCTGATCCACAATGACGGCCTGGTAGAAATTGAGGGACTGGTCCGTGACCGGATTGTCCGCGCTGCCCGTACCATCCACGGAAGACACGTAAACCAGGTCCGTATCACCGGAGAGAACAATGCTGCCTCCGTTGACGCCCACGATGCCGAAGCCCAGCGCAGCAAAAAGCGGGTTAGCCGTCATGTGGCTCTTAAGCGTTTCAAGATCCTGTGCAAAACCGCCATTGGTCAGAAGTATCTCCAGATTTCCGCCCGCCGTTTTCATGGCATCCATGACGCTGGTGAGGTCCAGCGTAAGCGTGGAACCGTCTCCAAAGGAGATGCTGCCCAGATTATCCCCCGTGCCCTCAAACTGAATCAGAAAGTCCTCTCCCGAGAAGGGGTCTCCGGAAATATTGCCCGCTCCCACCGCAAGACTGCTGTCCGTGCCGTTCACCGTCCAGATGGAACCCTGCTTAAGTCCGGTGAGCTGCGTTCCGGCAGAAGCGGTGACAACTGACCCCAGCCCGGCGGCATCCAGACCTCCCAGGGCAATATTGCCGGAATCGGCAACCGCATTGACATGGACCTTGTTTGTATCCGTTCCCGCGTAGCTTCCGGCGTTCGCCAGCGCTCCGGACTGAATAAGGATATTAGTGGCGGCGGACGCTCCGGAAAGGTCCAGCGTGCCCCTGGCCAGCGTCAGCGTCCCCGTCAGGCCGTTGGCACGGTCCCCCACTGCAAAAGAGCCGGAAGTGCTGACCGTAAGATTGCCTGCTCCGGCAATGGTTCCGGCCCAGGCAGCGTTGTCCCCGGTTCCGTCGCCCAGCTGGACAGAGGAATTCTGGGCAATATTCAACTCTCCCGTGGTCGTATTTGCCCCGGTAAGAACCAGCTTGTCGCTTCCCTGAACGCTCAGGGAGGCCGTATCAATCACATTTCCGGCATAAAGCAGGTTCCCTGCCGTACCCGTGTAGTTGACGCGGTAGGTTCCGGCTCCTCCCAGGGAAACTGCCTTGATGAATTCGCCCGTATCCAGCGTGGCCGCCGCACCGCCGTTGCCAAAGGAAAGGATGGCATTCCCACGGCCGGAATGCATCGTTCCCGCAAAACCGGTGAGATTTCCCGTAAAAATGGCCGCCAGAGTCGGGTCTCCGGCCGCCGTTACTCCGAGGTTGGCCCCCGCCTCGCTCGTCAGGCTTCCCGCCAGGAGCAGCGTCTGGTTGGAATTGCCGTTCAGCCATCCCCCAGCGGCCATCACATGGATATCGGCATTAATGGGATCGGCGGCGGAATTGACAAAAAAGCCGCGCCCATCCAGCTCCAGCCTGGCGCTGCCGATTGCAGCGGCATTGGCAAAGCCGACTTCATTCCACGCAGCGTTGGTGCCGTTGCCCGCCAGTCTCATGGTACCGGTAAAGCCGCTGTTGTCTCCGGTAACGGAATAGCGGCCGCCTCCGGGGAAGGTACCTCCTTCCTTCTTCCCGAGGACCAGCGTTCCGGCTCCGGTAATGCGGCCTGACAGAGTATCCGTATTTACGGAGTTATGGGCACGGTTGTCCTGTATCTGGAGAGTCGCGTTTTCAGCGATGGAAATGTTTCCGCTCCAGGTTCGCGTAACGCCGTTGTCTCCGATGTTATAGAACAGGGTTCCTCCGCTTACGGTGATGGCGCCGGCAAAGGTTCCTCCTTGTATTGTATTGATAGTCAGCAGGCCGTCTCCAAGCTTGACGATATCCTTATCTCCCAGTTCCTGGGTGTATGCAGCCCAAGATACATGATTGCCGTTCGTATTCACTCGGATGGCATCCGTGCTGGCGGCTGAATCAATAAGACCGGAAATATCCTGCGTGGCCCCCGTTCCATATGTGAAGGCGCCCCCTCCAAAAACAATCTTGTTGGCCGCTACCAGCCCCAGCGTTCCTTCCGTCGTGCCTGCCGTATTCAGCACCAGTTCCCCCCCGTTCAGCGTCACCGTACCGGTGCCCAGCCCCTGGACGGCATTGAGGTTGAGGGTGCCGGCCATGATGGTCGTGCCGCCGGAGAACGTATTTGTTCCAGTATTTTCAATAGTCAGCACCCCCTCTCCCCGTTTAATGAGAGACATCGGTTCTGCTCCGTCCACAAGGGCCCCTGTTCCTGTGAACGTGTAGACCGTTTCTCTATTGTTGACTGTAAGACGCGCGGAAGAAACATTCCCTTCTATGGTGACGGCAGAGGCGGATATGCCAGCCAGATCTTCAAAATTGGCGGATTTGGCGGCGTCATAAACAACTGCCGTCCCGTTTTTGTCCAGCCAGACGGCAGAACCTCCTGCCGCCGTCCAGATACCCGCATTTCCTCCGTTCCAGTTGAGGGCTTCTCCCAACGCCTTGACACGCAGGTAAAGAGTGTTTCCAGACAACTCCAGGGCGTAGGTATAATCTTCGGAAAGGCCGCTGGAATCAAAAGAAAAATTGCTGGCCGTCAACGTACCGAAACTGCCCGCCGTAATCAGCCTGTAGTCATTTTCCATCGTCTGGTCCACCCCGCTGATCGCCAGGGTCAGCGTGCCTTCCGTATTAAAGGAGAGCGTGCCTCCCGACTGGACGATGGCGGAGCTGGAGGAATTCAGCCCCGTCAAATCCAGCGTCAGAACGGAAGACGGGGAAAGAGTCATATTGCCCGCAGAGGTAAGACGGGCTCCGGAGCCCATCGTAATGGAGTTGCCGAAGGTCACTCCGCCGGCAAGCCCGAAACTGAGTTCCCCAGAGGAAACTGTCAGCGCATTCGCAAATCCGGTGGAAGAACTGAGCGTGAGCTTGCCCGTTCCGCTCTTGGTAAAAGCACTGCGACCATCCAGCACCGTTGCGTTGGCAATAACGGCATCCGTCCCTTCTCCAGCAGAAATTTCGTCAAACCCGGAAATGGAGGCGTTCGTGAACATGTCCGCGCGCGTCACTCCGTTCAAATTCAACACGCTTCTGGTAACCGTATCCCCCCGGCCCTGGCCGGAAAGAGTTGTCGTTCCGGTAAAAATGGCGTCATTGCCCGTAATGGTCACGTTGGCCAAAGCCGTAGTCAGGGCAGTGCCATTGACTTTCTGGCCGCCCGCATAAATGGAGGCATTATTGAACGTCCCTCCGCTGATGGAAAGATTGGCTTCCTCAATCGTCAACGCGGAACTGGTATTGTTGCGTTCCACATAAGTGCCCAGGGATATTTGAGCTCCATCAAATGTGCCGCCCGTAATTGTTATATTGGTGGAACCGATATTCCCGGTAAGGGCGGCGGTAGCGGTTCCGTTAATATAGGAGCCGCCCCAGATTTGTCCCGTATATGTCCCGGACTTGAAAGTCAAATTGGTGGAACCTGTAATATTCAACGTACTTGCTCCCGTTTCCACCCAGCTTCCCCCCGCAATCATGGCCGCCACGGTGCCGCTGCCCAAGTCCAGCGTCATATTGGTATCCGCCAGGTTCCAGGCAGACGTGCTTAAATGGGCGCCCGCAAAGATTTTCTTGGTCCCGTCTCCGGAAAAAACAGCTCCCGTGATCGTTGTCGCCACGCCCTGCGAAAATAAACTCTGGGCAAAAGTCCCCCCCGTGATTTCCACGGAAGCGGACGAATGCTCCGCAATATTTGCGGCAGAATCTGAGGATGTCGCATCGGACAGGCCATATACATTCGCGTTGTACTGGCCTCCCGTAATGCTTAACCTGGCCGTACAGGCATTCGTTCCATCTCCCAACTGCACTTGGCCTCTTCCCAGAAGGGCGACGGAGCCGTTAAAAGTTCCCCCGTCCAGATTCAGGGAGACATTGCCGACGATGGTCGATTTCTGCCCCGCCCCGCGTGTCGTTCCAGCCGTTACCAGCTGGGCGAAGGTCCCGCCGTCAATGGTGAATGTCACATCCCCCGTGTGGCGGAAGGACTCCTGCCCCAACCCTATGCACCAGCTGGAACTGGGGTTGGAGACAGAAATTCCGGCCCATTCCCCGCCATGAATGTTGACGGTATATGTCCCCGTCGTCTGGTAGGCATCATTTTTGTTTCCATCCCCCACCAGGGAAAAACCATTAATCGTGCCGGCATTCCGGTCTACATTGAGGGTAATATCGGCGGACACAATCCGGTCCTGGTTGCTCCACCCCATCAACTGGGCATTTGTATTCAACAGGGATGTTCCTTCCCCGATATTGATTACAAAGGAATTGGTTCCTCCGATAGTGACGCCGGAGGCAGTGCCCGCAATATTCCATAATTGCAGTTTTGTATAGGTTCCTCCCTCCAGATTGAGAACCCGGTTATAGCCGGCTTCATAGGTTCCGCCTGCCGTAATATCCGTTAGGTTAATACCGCCGGGAGAATCCGCCTGAGTCACGGGCTCCCCTTCCGGAGACGTAATCGTGTATTGGCCGTCGGCAAAGGAAATCGTCGTCTCTCCATTGCCCGTCAACGTATAATCAGACCATGACGGAGAAATGAAACAGGCCAGAAGAGCGGATAAAAGAACAAGGGGCAAGCGCAGTCGCATAACACTATAACGTATTGATAATGAATAAAATTATTTACAAGACTATATGCTTGTTAATAATTAGCGGATTAGAAATCCGGAGTCAATGACAATTTTTGAGGCCAAGCCCTTTAAGAGCATGGAACGGCCTGAAAGGGGAAAGAGAAAAAACGGGGGTGTCCGTTTCAAGAATCGGCATTATTAATATTTTAATCATTATCTGGATTCATTTATATCATTTACGGATTTCTAATCCGTCCGGTTATTTAACCCGTTTCTCCCAACAAGCGAAACCCGCATGCAGGAAAAAATGATTTCTTGTCTTGCATTCCCATGGGAGTGCCTGTATAAGCCTCCACGTCCCCGCCGCAAGGCAGGGACGGCATCCAAGGTTATGGAGCGGTAGCTCAGTTCGGTTAGAGCGCCAGCCTGTCACGCTGGAGGTCGCGGGTTCGAGCCCCGTCCGCTTCGCCACCTTGTTCAGGAAAAACAGCCGCCTCCGGGCGGCTTTTTTTCGTCCAGAAAACCTGAATTCCGGAAAACAGGCCGCCCCCCGGGAATGTTTTACTGGAAAAAGGGGTTGGACTTCAGTAGAATGGGGGCCAGCATTACAATCATGAGCATACTTTCGGACCGTCTTTCCGAGGAAATACTGCAAGCCCGCCAGCGCGTCTACACCGTTGGCGAACCGACTCCTCTCCAGCGATTGAATCTGCCGGGCATCAAGGCCCCGGTATACGCCAAAAGGGAGGATCTGGGGCCCATCCGGGCTTATAAGTGGCGCGGAGCGTTTAATTGCATGGCCGCATTGAGCCAGGAAGCCCGTGACAAAGGCATTGTGGCGGCTTCCGCCGGCAATCACGCCCAGGGCGTGGCGCTGGCGGCCAGAGTGCTGAACTGCCATGCCACCATTTTCATGCCGCGCTCCACGCCGGAAGTGAAGCAGACGGAAGTGCGCCGCCACGGCGGCAGGCATGTGAAGATCATGCTCCATGGGGACTGCTATGACGAGACGGCCGCAGCCGCCCATGAATACACGGAAACCCACGGCTGCACTTTTGTCCATCCTTATGACGACCTAGTGACCATGGCCGGACAGGGAACGCTGGCGGACGAAGTGGTCATGAGCGGAGAAGGCCCTTTTGACCGCGCGGAGGCGGCCTGGCCGCCTCCGTGGCGTGCTGGCTGAAAAAATTCTGGCCCCATATCAAGGTCATCGGCGTGGAAGGCATCGACCAGGCGTCCATGAAAACTTCCATTGAGCAGGGACGCCGGGTGAATCTGGATTACGTGGATGTCTTCTGCGACGGCACAGCCGTCCACATCCCCGGAGAATTAACCTATCCCCTTTGCCGGGAACTGGTTGACGAGTTCGTGACCGTGACCAATAATGAGGTCTGCCAGGCCATCCGGGCCATGTGGGAATCCTCCCGCGTCGTGCCGGAACCATCCGGAGCCATGAGCCTGGCAGGATTCCTGAAACAATGGAACCGGGGCGAAGTAAAGCCGGAGGAAAAGAGCTTCGTGGTCATTTCCGGAGCCAATATGGATTTCACCCACCTTACCCAGATTGCCCGGCAGGCGGGCATCGGCAACCATGAAACGCGCTATCTGCGCATTTCCATGGATTCCAAGCGCGGACAGGTGCTTAAATACCTGCGCCACATTCCGCAGGATACGACGCTGGTGGATGTGCAATACGGCAAAACGGAGGGAAACACCCAGCACCCCGTGTTCGGCATTGCCGCTTCCGATGAAGACCTGGATACCATCCGCACGACACTGAAAAAGAAAGGAATCGAATTCGAAGACATCAGCGAGGACGACGACGTGCGCTTTCGCATGATTCACTACCAGCCGGAACTGTGTCAACACCCCCTGTTCGTCCACATTGAATTTCCGGAACGAGCCGGCGCCTTCCTTGACTTCATGGAACGCATCGCGGATCTGGCTTCCCTCTGTTATTTCAACTATACCTACACCGGGGAACGCGTAGGCCGCGCCCTGGTGGGCATGGAATTTGATACAGCGGAAGACCGGGAAACCATCCGGAAACGCATGGGCGCCTTTTCCAAAAACATTATCAGGTCCATTCGGGAAATTTCCCCCGAGGCTTTCCAGAGGATCATGGGAAGCAGACAGTTGACAGGCAATCATTGACAGCCCATCATCCAGGGAGCTTGAGAAAAATCGGCTCCCTGTTTTTCATGACCGCTTTTTTCTCCCATGATTCCGCCCGTCATCCTGGCCTCCCAATCGCCCCGGCGGCGTGAATTGCTGGGGAAAACCGGCATTCCTTTTTCCATTATTGTCCGGGGCACGGAAGAACTGAAAGAGGCTTCCATGCCCCCGCAGGAACTCTGCCTGCACAATGCCGCCGCCAAGGCGGAAGCCGTGTTCCGGGAACATCCGGATTCCACCGTCATCGGCGCGGATACGCTCGTTTTTCTGGAAGGCTTCCCTCTTGGCAAGCCGGAAGATGAAGAAGAAGCCCGGTCCATGCTCCGGAAGCTCTCCGGACGCACCCACCATGTCTGCACGGCGGTTGCCATCCGTTCCCCGCTGGGCATGAAAAACCTGGCCGTGCTGACGGAAGTAACGTTCCGGAAGCTGACGGAAAAAGACATCCGCCATTACATGGAACTGGTGGACGTGATGGACAAGGCCGGCTCTTACGCGTTCCAGGAACACGGGGAGATGATTGTTTCCTCCGTGCGCGGGGATACGGACAACGTCGTCGGACTGCCTGTCAGGGATGTGATGAAATGCCTGAACGGCCTGGGATACCGGGTTTGACCCGTCCAGGAATCCGGATACTGTCTCCGGAAGAAAAAACGTTTCCCGCCCCGAAACGGCCTTTGGAACGCAAGGCAAAGCCCCAGGCTTCAGGAACTGGGGATTACCTGTCTGCCAGGAACGATTCCAGTTTATTGTAAAAGGCCACAGGAAGCACGGCTTCCAGCAAGGTCCCTTCCTCTACATATTCCGTAGAGAAAACCTTGCCTTCACTATGCATGGCGGCCACCAGGTCGCTGCGGGTATAGGGAATCAGGAACCGGGCGCGCCGGACACGGCTTTCCAGCATTTCCACGCAGGCATTCAGCAGGTCTCCCTCACCATTCCCTTCTTTCACGGACATGGGAACCACCCTGCCGCTGAAATGAGGCGCCAGAAGCGTTTCCAGGGCCCCGCGCCGTTCTTCCGGCACCAGGTCCACCTTGTTTAAAACCACGATCATGGGCTTGTCACCCGCACCCAGTTCATTGAGAACCTCCAGAGTCGTTTCATAATGGCGCACGGCTTCCGGATCGGAAGCGTCCACCACCTGAATCAGGAAATCCGCCAGAACGGCTTCCTCCAGCGTGGACTTGAACGCTTCCACCAGACGGTGCGGAAGGTTGCGGATGAAGCCCACGGTATCCGTCAGCAGCAGCGGCTGCCCATGGGGAAGCTCTATCTTCCGCGTTGTGGTGTCCAGCGTGGCAAAAAGCATATCCCTGGCCATGACTTCAGACCCGGACACCAGGGACAGGAGGGAGGATTTTCCGGCATTGGTATAACCTACAATGGCGGCCGTGGCGACAGCCTGGCGCTCCCGTTCCTTGCGCTGCGTGGCGCGCTGACGGGTCACCAGGACCAGTTCCCTTTGAATAGCCTCAATTCTGGCGCGCGCCAGACGACGGTCCACTTCAATCTGCTTTTCACCTTCCCCCCTGGCGGCTCCGCCGCCTCCCTTGCCGCCGCCGGAGCCCCCGCCCTGGCGGTCCAGGTGGTTCCACATGCGGGCCATGCGCGGCAGGGAATACTGCATGCGGGCCAGTTCCACCTGCAGGGTGGCTTCCCGTGTCCGGGCGCGCCTGGCAAAGATGTCCAGAATGACCTCTTCACGATCAATGACGCATTCGTCAACAAGCCGTTCCCATTCCCTCTGCTGGGAAGGGGAGAGCATATTGTCAAAAACAACGCAATCCGCCCGGCAATCCAGCGCCAGCTGCTTCACTTCCTGCGCCTTTCCGGTGCCGCACAGGAATTTGGCGTGCATGTCCCTGGACTTGATGAGGTGCTTCCCTGCGATGCCGATGCCGAGATTGGAGACAAGGTCTTCCAGCTCATCCAGCATGGCCTGTTTTTCCCCAGCCTCGGAGGGATCGAAGTAAATGGAAACGAGCATGGCCCGTTCCACCATTTCCGGTTTTTCGCGGATTTCAAACATATAGGGAACTTAACGGAATTGCTTGCTGGAGGTAGGCTGGTAATCCTTCAGAGCGAAGTCCGCGGGCTTATGACAATCACAACTGCATGAAGAGAGGAAGCCGGCCACGCATGCCAGCGTCAGAAAGCTGATCAGTCTCATGCGGCTATGAGACCCGCACGAAGTACCCTAGGCAAGCAAATTTTACTTCATCACCATTACTTTTCTCCAAATCCGGAACAAAGGCATTTGCCCGGACGGTTTTCCTTTTTTCCAGCCCGTGGGCAGCCGGCAAAGCACGCGGCGGGGGCAGAAACCTGCCGGCGGCAGCAATCCGCCGCCTTTCAAGGGACTTTATTCCCTTCCTGAATCAACTTGATTTTCCATCGTCTCCCGGCAGCCCTTCCTCCGCCTCCAGACTGTTCATCCATAAATTCCATTTTTCAATGAAAGAGCGGTCCATCTGAAGCAATGCTTTTTCCTGCTGTGCGGCGGAAATGGTTCCCGTCAGCCTGCCAAAAATAAGCAAAGGCTTGGAATACGTATCCGCCAGGGAAGAAAATTCCGCAGGCTGCTTCTGGCGGCATTCCCGCGCCAGAGCATGCAGGGAGTTGAACGTAAGCTCGTTCCAACTGACCTGGTACGCACCGCTTCCTTCCCGGCTGTCCTGAGGCTCCACGGTCAGCAGATGCCCCTTCATTCCTTTCAGGCACACCCTGGAGCCATCTCTGAGCACCAGAGTTTTCCCCGGTTTCTTTTCCAGCAGTGCGGGCAAAAGTCTCTCCATGCGGGAGAACAACGGAAGCATCTGGTCCGTCATTTCCCGGCGCATGGCCAGGCGGGCTTTCACCGCAGGAGAGGAAATGACTTTTTCCGCCTCTCCATAAACAGTGGAAACTTTCTCATAATCACCGGTTTCCTTCATGATGCCCTCCCCTTCCCGGCAGACGTCTTCATAACTTCTGGATTGGGCGGCCAGCAGAATTTCCCTCCTCTTTTCCTCCTCCAGTTTTTTTTGCCTCTCTTCCGCCTTTTTCCTTTCAGACGCCTTCACGGCTTCCGCAGCCTCCCAGTCCCGCGCAGCCTGGTACTGCATCCTCAAATGATCCAGTATTCCTTCCAGCGCGGCATAAGCCGGAGACATGGAAGGAACTTCCCCGCTGACCATCTGTCCCCGCAGGAAATCCGCCGCGGACCGTTTGGCCTCTACTTCAGCCACCGTTTTTTCCGGCATGTCCTGAAGACGTTTCAAGCGCGCGTACTGATCCGTATACCTCTCCAGGTTGCTGAGCCACGCGGAAGCCAGCTCACGGACGTTCCTGTCCCGGTCATCCGCCGCATCAGCGGCCACCCGGTCCAGAAAGCCGCCGTATTCCGTCCATCTCCCGGCAAAGTACCAGGATTTCAGCGCCATGCCCACATAATAATGCACGGCCAGGTCAGAATTGGAGCGCAGCCCCGGCATCCGGGAAGACCAGTCCGCGGAGCTCAGGTACATGACCAGGTTGCCAATATCCCTGGAACGTTCCAGTTCCTCAGGGTCCCCGCAGGCTTCCATTTTTCTGCCCAGTTCTTCCAGACGCTCCACCCCTTCCGGGAACTGACCGCGCACCCACATGCACAGAACCTGGTTCAAACCGGCCCAAAGGGATGTGGACAGGGGGCAGTCCGGCTGAGCCGCCAAATCGCCGAACATGGCGGCGGCTTTCACCAGATCCCCCCGGTTCAGGGATTCCTGGGCTTCGTTAAACAGTTTGCCGAAGCGGATGCTGCGCTCCAGCCGCGATTCCGCCGCCCCCCTGTCTTCCAGGGCTGCTTCCGCCGCAGGAGAAATGGGCGAAGGCGGAGTTGCGGGAGCAGGAGCTCCCTCCTCCCGCCATTTCGTCCATCCCCAAACGCCCAACGCCAGCGCCACTACGGAAGCAATGGAGGAGGCAACGATGATGCGGCATTTCCTGCGCCGTGCACGCCGGGCCTCCACCGCGCGCCGTTCCGCCCAGGTGAGACCGGATTCCTGCATGGCCCGAGCGTATTCCTCCTGCGCCTGTGCCACGGCATCCATCAATTCGGGATAGGAAGAAAACCTGTCTTCCCTGTCAAAAGCCATCAGCCTGTCCACAATGAAACAGGTCATTGGAGAAACGTCGTTCACCACCTGCTCCAGGCGAGGGAGATTTTTCTTGTTCTCCAGAAGAATATCGGAAGACTGGGAAGCGTCCACACGGGGAGGCGCACCTGCCAGCAAATGGTACATGGTAGCCCCCAAAGCGTACATGTCCGTACGGAAGTCCTCCTCTCCTCGCAACAGCGTTTCCGGCGCGGCGTAATAAGGAGTAACCCATATTTCCCGCTCCATGTCGGATTCACTATGAAGCAGGGACAGGCCGAAATCCACGATTTTGGCGGCTCCGTCGGGAGACAAAAGAACGTTGGCGGGCTTGATATCCCTGTGCATGAGGCCCGCATTCCATGCGGCGTCCAGCCCGCGCACGATATCCAGCGTCAGGCGCAGCACCCTGTCTTCCGGCACACGTTCCTCCGCAGCAATCAGGGCATCCAGGCCATTGCCCTCCACCAGCTCCATGGCAATGTAAAAAAGGCCCTGGTCACGTCCGACGGCATAGAGCTGCACCAGGTTTTCATGGGAAACCCGCGCCATGATCCGGGCCTCCCGTTCAAAACGTTCGCAGCGCAGGGCATCCCCGGCATAAGTATCATTCAGCACTTTCAGGGCCACTTCCCGCCCCAGAACGGCATCCTCCGCCCGGAACACCACGCTCATGCCGCCTTTTCCCAGTTTTCCGGTAATACGATAAGGCCCCATGCGCGTTTTTACACGCGTCAGCGCCTGGCAGCCCGGGCAAATGGCGTTGGCGTACGGAGGCAGCTGGGAAACATCCATGGGCTGTCCGCACGCCGGGCAATTGACGATGTTTTCTTGCTGGGGAATCATGAACGCAGGGCGACGGAACGGGAATCAGAAAAAAGGAAGGAGGAAAAACGGCGCTGTTTGTCCGTCCCCCCTCCGAATATGAGCAGGGAGGGACCCCAGCCAGGGCCCCTCCCGCAAATTTGATTAATCCCGTCAGGAGAGAGCCGGAAGGGAAGCAGCGGCTACGGCCTGTCCGTGGCGCTTGGTCTTTTCATCCGGCACGCGGAGCTGAATCTTCAGCTCGGGGAATTCGGTGCGCAGCACTTCTTCCGCCTTGTCAATGATGATCTGGCCGCCGTCCCCGGAAGCCACACGGCCCAGGAAGAGCAGGTTGCGGATATCATAGAACCTGGCGTAATGGGCAATGGCATAGCCGAAGTGCACGCCGATGGTTTCATAAATCTTGCGGGCGCGTTCGTCGCCTTCCGCCATGGCGGCCTGAACCTTTTTAAGCTGTTCCGGGAAGGGCATTCCTTCAAACTGGAAACCGGCGCGGGGGGCCAGGCGGGCCACAGCCTGCTGGGAGAAGTAAAGGGCGCCTACGCCCATATCCTTGGACCATTCGTCCACTCCGCCTTCCTCCGAGTAGTCCACAGGGGCGAAAGCCAGTTCATTCAGCCAGGGCTTGATGTGGCCTTCCGGATCCACGTAGCCGGCGGCCTCTGAGGTGCCCATGGCCACGCCGAGAACGGCGTTATCGTTCATGCCCATGGCCCCTGCGAGGGCGGTGACTTCACCGTCATTCACCACTTCAAAGGGAATGTTGTTCCATTTTTCCTTCTGGAGGGTGCGGAATACCTTGCCGAGAGTCTTTTCAATGTCTTCCTGGCTGACGCCGCGGAACAGGGAGGAGGTGCGTACTTCACTGTTGATGATCACGCCGGCGGAGGATCCGCCGATGGCGTCCACCCGGGGGAGATGAGCGGCGGCGCGTTCCAGAGAATCCTGAATTCCGTCAATGTGATACTGGGGGTCCTTCTGGAAGTAAGGGTCCCAGACCACTTCCTCGGAATAAACCACTTCCCCATTCACCACGGCGGCGCATTTGCGGTCGGAACCGCCCAGGTCAAAACCGATGCGGCAGCCGTCCAGGTTGCGGCCCAGTGTCATGGAGCCGGAGTATTCCTCGGGAAGTTCTTCCACGGAAACCTTTTTCACTTCAATCGGGGAGCCGTAAATCTTCTTGCCGATGAAATCCCAGTCGAATTCGCGGATACCGCCCTTGCAATAGCGGGAGGCCAGCATGTCCGCAATAGCGTCATCCCCGGCGACGAGGATGATATTGCCACCCTTCTGCCACAGCAGGAATTTCACAATGCGCTCCACATAGGTCTCATTCAGGGCAATGTTTTCTCCGGTATGGGGAAGAAGCTTGCCGGACCAGCGGAAACAGGTCCCGTCATTGCGGGTCAGAGCGATATCCACTTGATGAGAAGCGGGATCGGCGGCGGCTTTGGCCTCAAAAGCTTGATTCCAAAGAACGGCCGGCACGAAGCCGGGGTCCAGCACAGGGGTGATTTTGGGTTGAATATTCATGGCGATAATCCGTTGGAAACGTAGCATACCCGCTTTTCCTTGAAAAGTATTCATTCCCTTTCCTGATGATTTTTTTGCGGAATGAGGAGAGATAGCTCATTTTCTGCTGGAAAATCACCGTGTTTCCACTAAAGAGACAGGAGCTTTTCTTCCGGCGCGGTACTCTGGAAGGGCGGCCCATTCCACACATGCCTATTCCATGAATGAATTAACGGACCAGCTCATTACCCTGTTCTCTTCCATCCTGATTACCGTCATGTTCCTCGCCGTGGCGGTAAACATATTCCGCCGGAATCATGCGCCTGATACCCGGCATCCGCTGAAATGGCGTATTCCCGTAGGCCATCTGGACATGCTGGACATCGCCATGTGCGGCATCATTGTGCTTTACTTCAGCCTGGGGGCCCTGTTGGCGGCAGCCACGCCTCCGGGGGCTTCCGCTCCGCCCAGCACAACCAACATGGAGCTGGACAGCTACAAGGTTTTCAACGGAACATGCCTGAATCTCATTCTGGCCTTCGTCCTGCTGGTGCGCATGTTCCATACGGGCCGGATGGAGGCGCTGGGATTGAAAAAACATTCCCTGAAGGTCCTCCTCTACGCTCCGGCGGCAGGTTATCTGCTGGTGCTGGCCATCCACTTCCTGCTGGACAAGGCGGGCCTGTTCCAGTGGATTGAACACGCCACCAACGCCCCGGCCGAACAATCCATTGTTTCCGTACTGAGGCACTCCAGCGACATTCCCCTGATTACGGTTATCTGCTTCAGCGCCGCCATCGCCGCCCCTCTGGTGGAGGAACTTATTTTCCGCGGTTATCTGTACCCGATCATGAAAAAATACACGGGCGTCTGGTTTGCCCTGATCACCACCTCCCTCCTCTTCGGCATCATCCACGTCAGCCTGGTTCCGTTCATCCCCCTGGCAATCTTCGGAGCCGTACTGGTGCTGCTGTACGAATACACGGGCAGCATCTGGACGCCCATCATCGCCCATTGCATTTTCAACACCGCCACTCTCATCAACATTCTGTATCCCGGCATCCTTCTTCCGTATGGAACCTGAGCCCAGCATCCGGCAGACGGGAGAGGATGCGCTGGTAGCCCGCCTCCTGCCCCTGATGCCTTCCAATCCGTCCCTGGAGACGGGGCCGGGAGACGATTGCGCCATAATCCGGGGGTCAGGAAACCGCCAGCTGCTCCTGAAAACGGACTGCGTGGTGGAAGGCATGCATTTCCTGCCCGGAACGGACCCGGAACTGATCGGGAGGAAGGCGCTGGCACGGGCCGTTTCAGACATAGGGGCCATGGGCGGCACGCCCCTTCACGCACTGGTGACCCTGTTCGTGCACGCAGACCGCCCCATCTCCCAGGTGGAAGGAATTTACCGCGGCATGGGGCGGCTGGCACGGCAGTTCGGCATCAGCATCGCCGGGGGGGAAAGCTCCGGCCTGCCCGCGGACGGGCTCATCATCAACGTGGCGCTGACCGGAGAAGTGGAGGAAGGCAAAGCCGTACTGCGCAGCACGGCGCGGGCGGGGGATCTGATTGCCGTAACGGGAACGCTCGGCGGCAGCTTCCCCACCGGCCACCATCTTTCCTTCACGCCGCGTGTCAGGGAAGGAGGCATCCTGGCCGCCTCCGGCGTAGCCACCTCCATGATGGATCTTTCCGACGGGCTGGGAACCGACCTTCCCCGGCTGGCGGCCGCCTCCGGGCTTGGGTTCCGTATTCATGAAGAGCTTCTTCCCGTGCGCCCGGGGTTTACTGCGGCCCAGGCTGTAGGGGATGGGGAGGATTACGAATTGCTGGTGACCTTCCGTCCCGGCGACCGAGAACGGGCGGCACGACTGGCCGCGGAGCATTTTCCGGAAACGCCTCTCACCGTCATCGGGGAAATGACTGCGGAAACGGCCTCCGCCCTTCCCCCAGGTTACAGGCACTTCAGCTAACCCGTTAAGAACCGGGGGCTGAGCCACGCAAAACGCCTGCGGAATTATTCCGCCGCCTTTTCCTCCTCTTTCTCCCGCTGCATGTAAGGCAGGAGCTGTTCATACGCGTCTTTGCCCAGATAACGCTTGATGGAACGCTCCGGCGTTTTGAAAATGTCCACCAGGATCAGGCAGTCCAATACGTCGCCAAAATGCTTATCCACGCTGAAGGAAAGAATTTTGCCGTTCAATTTCAGATATTGGCGGAGCAATACGGGAATGCCCTTGCCATCCTCTTCTATATCAGCGACCAATTGGGACAGCCCCTGGGCATCTGCCAGCCCCAGAGGGAGGATGCATGATTCCGACCTCTTCAGATCCGCTTTACGGGGCGGATTGTAGGCCCTCACCTCATTCACCAGCACGGGCTCCATTTCATGCGCCTTCAGATAGGAGACGATGAGGGCGCGGGAAAGGTTGGTGTAATCCCGGGAAATGCTGACCGTGCCGAACAGGTAGCGGTAATGGTGGTTGCGGGCCATGAACTGGCCGATGCCCTCCCAAATGAAACCGAGAGCCAGCGGCCTCTTCTGGTATTCCGGAACAATGAAGGCGCGCCCCATTTCCAGAGAGCGGTCCAGCACCCGCAAAGCGGCAGGGGAAAAGGAAAAGTATTCCCCGTTGTACAGCCCTTTCACACCATAGCGGGCAAGGATTTTGTCCGTTTCCCCCATGCGGTAGGCGCCCACAATTTTCTGGTGCGTTCTGTCCCACAGGAACAGGTGCTTGTAATGGTTGTCGTATGTATCCAGGTCGCAGGCGTTGCCGGAACCTTCCCCCACCTGGCGGAAAGTATATTCCCGCAAACGCCCTATTTCAATAAGGATATTGGGGATTTGCAGGGCATCCGCCACGTACACGTCCCAATCTCCATTTTCCTGACGGGCATGCAGACACTCCGGGGGCAGCGCGTCGATTTCCGCCTGCATATCCTGCACGGAAACGGGGGAGGTCAGCGCGGCCATCTTCGCCTTCCGGTCCTTTTTGTGCACATGGGGGCGGCGGCTTTTTTCATAACTTTTGCCCAGCAGATAGGTGCGCAGGCGCAGATGGGAGACGATGGCTTCATCGGAATCATATTGTCCAAGCTGGCTGAACGGAATGGGCTTGCCTACCACAATGCGGTGTGTCCGGCGGCCGTCCCGACCCACTTCACGGGGAAGGAACGCCACGCGCGCCTTGCGGTTGATCAGGGAAATGCCCTGGAACAGCAGACTGTTGCGCCCCGGGAAATATACGGGCACCACCGTCGCTTTCGTCATGCGGATAATGGCGGCGATATTCGCGTTCCAGGGGTCGTCCGTCACCCTTTTGTGGGCCAGGGAAAAACTGGAGACCGTG
>OHQM01000636.1_pt1 | contig 17811 bp, 15 predicted proteins | sample 1577941 | NCBI WGS metagenome assembly OHQM01 (sample SAMEA3879604, study PRJEB24766) | human gut metagenome | biome: human-associated habitat; feature: feces | place: USA | collected 1985/1987
ATTTGCCTGCCTCATTTTGTATTTTTACTCTAAATTCAGAAATAATGAGAAACATATATTGTTCATATAGAAAAAATGTATGCGTGACGCTACTTTTTCTTTTCATTTTTTTGCAGGCAGGATATGCCAATATAGCCGACCCAACCCCGGCAACGGTGACACAGCCTGATGGTACGCAACTGACAATCCGGTTGCATGGAGATGAATTTTATCATTTCAACACAACTTTAGATGGGTATACGATTCTGAAGAATCCGAATAACTTCTACGTATATGCTGAAAGAAGAGACGGTCGCCTTGTTCCGGGCAAAGTAATTGCTAATAATAAAGCCATGCGTCAGGAAGCTGAAAATAGATATCTGGAAGGAATAGAGAAGTATATGACAGCACCCAAGGAACGCGTTGTCACGAGGACAAATGCGAAACAGTATGTACGTCAAGGTTTACTATCCAAGATTAGCAGTTCCGGATTCAGGGGGATTATCATTCTGGCACAATTCTCAGATAGAAGCTTCTCTATAACAGACTATCCGGTAGAAATTAGGAAAATGATAAATGACACAGAGTATACCGGCAATGGGGCGACTGGAAGCGTGCGTGATTATTTTTACGATTCATCTATGGGAGGATTCGAGCCTCAGTTTGATATTGTTGGTCCTGTGACGCTTGATTACAAGCAAACAGATGCGGATGGGGCGAATAATGGACAGGCACTTGTCAAGGATGCCTGTCTGAAGGCTGACCAGTTTGTTAACTTCGCTGATTATGATTTAGATGGAGACAATTCAGTGGATATGATTTATGTGATATTTGCCGGTGCAGCTTCCAGTTATGCGGGTAATAATGAAAAGTATCTATGGCCGCATGCTTACGCTCTGAATAGCATGGCAGTAAGGCTGGATGGGGTATATTGTAACCGTTATGCCTGCTCTACCGAACTGACCGGAGGGGAAATGAATTCGGAAATGGATGGAATCGGTACGGTTTGTCATGAATTCAGTCATGTATTGGGACTTCCGGATTTTTACGATACTGATTATGAAAAAAGCGGGGGAGTAGCTCCACATCCGGGTGACTGGTCGCTAATGGCAAGCGGCAGTTATCTGAATAATTCGAAGACGCCTCCTTCTTATTCTGCATATGAACGGTATATGGTAGGATGGGGTACTTCTGAAAAGATTGAAGGTCCCGGAAATTATGAATTACCGGCTTTGAATATATCCAATAAATCCTATTTCTTTCCGGCGCAATCTTCCGGTGAGTACTTTTATCTTGAAAACAGGCAGCAGACAAAGTGGGATGCTTATCTTCCGGGACACGGAATGCTGGTATACAGAGTGGATCTGACAAATGAGTCTGTTTGGAACATGAATACCGTTAATAATAACCCGGATCACATGTATTATGAATTATTATGTGCGGACAATAATGCACCGGCAACTGCCGGAAATGCATTTCCGGGGTCTCTTAATGTCAAAGAGCTGACAGACGAAACAATGCCTTCATTACGTTCTTGGACAGGAATCCCGACAGAAAAGGAGATCACCGGGATAAAAGAAGACAATGGAATCATTTCTTTTACCATACAGCCCCCCTTAAATGTTTCTTATGTAGAGGATTTTGAGAATATTCAAAAAGAAACATGGACCTCGGAGACAATGGATGGCACTATCGGGAAGTGGATTTTTAGCAATGCGCGTACTTATGCAACTTCCGAAGTCGGTGTGGGGAATGGAAGTAGAGTCGCAAGTGTTAAAAATGGAAAGATAGAGATGGAAACTGACATAACCGGTAGCGTAAAATCTGTCAGTATTCTCGCATGTAAATCCGGAGCTTTTGGAATGAAGAATGTTCGAATAGAAGTTTCTGAAGACAAGGGTGCGTCATGGAAAGTATATGGCGAAAATATACTTCTTTCAAGTAATGTTATGGAAACTTATACGAACCGGATTACGATGCAGGGCTGTTTGCGTTTCCGTATTGTCGGTGTTGCTTCTGCTGAAGCCTATATTGATGATTTCCAAATAAAATGTGATTTGCCGGATGCCATTGAGGATATTCAAAACATCGGAAGTTCTTTGAAAGTTTATCGCTTTGGACAAGATGTTATTGTGCATACCTCTACTGAAGGTAAGCCAATAGAAATATATTCGGTAACTGGGATGAAAATAGCTTGGCAAGAATCTGTCAGTGGAAAATGTATATTCAGATTACCAGAAAAAGGTATGTATATCATTAGGCAGGCAGGAGAAAGTCTGAAAATCTTGTATTAACACGAACTTAGAAACTGTTTCTCTGTATTTTTCATTTCTACTTTTTTCACCTTTGCATCTAATAAACAACAAGCTAGTGATTTGTATCATTCGTTGAAATACTATTAAGCCACTAATCCCTGATTGTAACTATATACTTTATTATATCCAAGTCTTGGTACAATAAAGTATATAGTTGCGTAAAATAAAGAATTTCATTCTTCATTTTTCCCCAAAAGCAACATGATATTGAAATATTTTAGATATCTTTACCATACATAATTATATATCATCATGAATCTGAAGAAACTACTATCAGAAACACATCGCAAACTTTGGCTGCTCAAACACAGAGGGCATGATTATTCTTGTCCGTTTTGCGGGTATAACGCGGACATGATGCTCCCCTTCGGGCAAGAGTTTGTTGAGGATGTAGAGAAGTATCATATTGTTGGCGGTGGAAAACGCAATGTACGTTGTCTGAAGTGCGGCTCACATGACCGTGAAAGACTGGTTTATATCTATTTGAAACATGTAGCCAAGATTTTCCAATCGTCCAGAAAGTTCGAAGTCCTGCACATTGCTCCCGAGCCAAGATTGTCACAAACATTACTGAAATCGAATTTAAATTATATATGCGGCGACCTTTTCACAAAAGGATACACCTATCCGGAATATGTGCGAAACATGAATGTGCTCCATCTTCCGTTTGAGGACAACACCTTTGATATTATTCTTTGTAGCCATGTACTGGAACATATTCCGGAAGACAGGAAAGCCATGCAGGAGCTCTTCCGGACTTTGAAGCCCGGCGGTTTCGCCCTGTCGCAAGTTCCTATTAGCTACCGGCTGGAACATACAATAGAGGATTTTTCTATTCAGGATCCACATCTGCGAGAAATCACTTTCGGACAGGAAGATCATTACCGTCTCTATGGGAAAGACTATATCGATCGCCTGAAAGACAGTGGTTTTGAAGTGGAAATGATCAATATATCAACGGAATACGCACAATTCGGGGTAAATCCGGAAGAAAACTTGTTCGTATGCCGGAAGAGGGTATAACAATCAGGAAGTTGTTGTCGGTCCAAGAAGCTTGGCTTTCAACAAATCAGAAAACGTCTTATAGATGTTTTTCCAGCATTCATATCGAAAATAGACAAGTAGAGCTTTACAATATCCTTTTCGCCCAAAATATTTGCGACAGTTCGTTACACGCGAATAAGTATAAAGGGTTTTATCTTCCCGGCCTGCATTTTTTAGGAAGTTATTATAGCGACAAGCAACCTTTACACGGGCAAGAAGAGTATCCAGTCTCACCGCATATTGTAAAGACTCTCTCCTGACAGTAGCGCAATAAACCGATTTAGAACAAGCAGCCACTTTACGGGCATAATAATCTACATAAGCTGCAAACATAACATCGTTTGCCGCAATTGTCTCATCAAAGCAAATATGATGTCCGCGTACCAATTTTGTAGAAACCATCTTAGCCCAAGGTACGTCATTACGGTATTTCAGAATTTCCAAATCCATATTTTCCGCTATCTTCTCATAGCAATTCTGACGGGACGGAACGGGAGTCAGTGTGTCCGAATCTACACTCTCCGCACGGAACGTGATCAAGTCATAATCCGTATTCCGGTAAATATCCAATACGTTAAGAAAATCAGGCAGAAAGAAATCATCGGCATCTGCAAATATCAACCATTCGCCCTTGGCTCTGGCAAGTCCGCAATTACGGGCATAGCCCGCCCCCCTGCCCTCTTTGGTAAGGAGAATCTCCACATCAGTTCTGTCCTGACCCGGAAAATGAGCAAAGTCCACAACATCCGGAGAACTATTGTCATCCACTACAATGATCTGAGCATCTTCTCTTTGAGGTATAGAATCCAGACAACGCTGCAATAACAGCGGTATATTCTTATGAGGAATAATGATTGAATAAACGATTTCCTTTTCCATCTATAATATCTTTATTCTAAAAGTATCTATTACTCAATAAGGTACAGTTTTTGTATATATACCCTCCTTTTCAGCAATGGGGAGCATGAAGAAATGATGTGACATGCATCTTTATCAAAAATACAATATAATAATCATACAAACAATAAAAACGAGCCTTCAATAATATCTTTCCTAATTTATCAAGTTTATAAACCGGATGATAATAATCGCACATCATTCGATAATTGTCATTTATTAATAATTGCAAATGAGCGATCCGTACTTTACGAGGCACATTTCGCCCTTGTTGATAATCAGTTTTTAAAGACCAGTCAAAACCTAACATCACAGAAGTGTATAGCCCATTTCTATCTTTATTTTGTGGAAAAACCCATTTATGAGTCAACTCCATCAATAAATCCTGATAGAACCGAAATCCGGCGTAAACAGTATCAAAAGGATGAAGTGTCCTACAACCGGAATTTGGATATTGAACATAGACATAGTTCGACTTATCGCTCAATATCATATAATCACAATGCAACAAGTATTGGTACATAAAGAAAAGGTCTTCCAATACCTTGAATCTTGTATCAAAATGCAAATTATGTTTTCGAATCAAATTTACGTCATATAACTTAGACGCGATATAGCCCTGTCCATACAACCGGTAACGGCAAATAGCAAAGCCAAAATCTTGAGACTTGACAAATGCATCACCTACTTCTTTTTTAGAGAGTACTTCGTTCTCAGGAGTTACCAGCATAAGACCTTGAATAGCAAGGCCACTCCCCTTATCAAAACGAAGACTTTCATATAAATCTTTCAAATAGTTAAGATAAACATAATCATCCGCATCAACAAATGTAAGATATTTCCCTTGCATTTGTTTCATACCAAAATTTCTGGCAGCACTAACTCCTGCATTATTTTGGTGAAATACTCTTATCCTACTATCTTTAGCCGCATAATCACTACAAATAGAACCACTGTCATCAGAACTACCATCGTTTATCAACAACAACTCAAAATCAGCAAATGATTGATGCAGGACACTTTCTATACATCTAGCCAAATATTGACCTGAATTATACACTGGAACAATAACAGATATTTGAATACAAGCTTCCATCAGGAATACATTTTTCCACAAAAATATAAATTTAAAATTTCTTCTGTAGTTTTTTCATATATATTTTTTAGAAATAGCATAAAAGCCATTCATTTTATGTAAATTTGCAGAAATCATATTTTTATGAATGTACTGAGCTTAGCAAAGAAAATAAAAAAACGTGTTTGGTTTAAATACAGAATTGCATGCATTAATGCTTTCATCCGGTTAAGTATTGGATATATAATTTTACATATATCTAAAAGAAATCTTTTAAAGAAAAAAATATGGATAGTTATGGAACGCGCAACAGAAGCCCGTGACAATGGCTTTTCTTTCTTCTGCTATATGAAAGAAAAACATCCTGACATCGATACTTATTATATCATCATAAAAGGCTCTCCTGACGAAAAGAAATTGAAACAATATAAAGATAACATAATCCACTATAATACCTATAAACACATATACTATTATTTAGCAGCTGAATGCAGTATAAGTACCCACGAACGAGGCGTTACATCCCCATACTGTTTTCATGGTTACACCGGATATAGCTGTATAGAATCATTAAGCTGGTTTGTACCTACCAAACAAATTATTGTTTTCCTGCAACACGGCATCACAAAAGAGTATCTTAACTTGATTGATATGGAGAAACAACCTAAACGGCTTAGACCGCATTTGTTCATTGCCGCTGCATCCCGTGAACGAGATTTTATAGAAAGTGTAGGGCATTGGCCTAAACATACAGTTGTTTGTACAGGTTTTAGCCGTTTTGACCTTTTATTCCGTAGCAAAAAGGAATATAAACACCAAATTCTAATTATGCCTACTTGGAGAAAATGGTTAGCAGCAAAAAACACTGCAAACATAGCCAACGCCACAGAAAAAAACAAGTTTATAAATAGTTCTTATTTTAAGGCATTCCAACAACTACTAAACAACAATAAAATAGTTAATCTATTAAACATTTACAATTACCAACTTATCTTTTATCCACACTATGAATTACAAAGTTACATAAATACCTTTTCATGCAATAGTTCAAGAATTACTATTGCCAATCGAAACATATTTGACATACAAAAATTACTTATAGAAAGTTCCATTTTAATAACAGATTATTCAAGTGTCGCTTTTGATTTTGCCTACATGAGAAAGCCAGTTCTTTATTACCAATTTGACAAAAAAGAATATACAAAAAGACATCATCAAGAGGGATACTTTAAATATGAATCTGATGGATTCGGTCCGATTGCAATTCACGAGGAAGAACTAACTCTACAATTAGAAAATATACTAAAAAACGATAGTAATATTAACAATACATATTTAGAAAGAATAAACAATTTCTTTCCGCCGCTTGACAATCTAAACTCAGAAAGAATCTTTAATGCCATCATTCAGAAATTAAATGCTAATTCATGACTTTACCATATCCTGATTTCCCCAATATATGTCCTTGAGAACTAACCTATCCAAACAGCTCATCTCCCCTATATACAAGAGAACAGACTCTGCACCACGTTCGGACTATTAAAAGTCTGAAGATATTTCGAACAAAACTAATGGTAGAAAATGAATATAATCTATTAGAATTTCTCTACATTTCTTTTGTCTACAATTATTTCATACTAGATTTTACCACTCCATGTGCAGTATGAATAAACTTCTTGTTCGCCCCACGCAATTTAAAAATATTGGCAGACATCAGCAAGAAAGTATAAGGTAATGCCTGAAGAGCAGCAACCAAACGACTGGTACAAAAACGCCGGGGAACAGCTACAAGCAGTGCAGTAATAAGTAGCAAAAAAAGAATCCACCATTTTAAACTCCAAACAAAATTATAAAATAAGAATATAATGGCAAGAAGGAATGTGAAGCCCAATAACAGCAATCTAGGTATGGACAATTGCTGAAACATCTTATCACAAAAGTCCCAATTACGACTTGCTATTGCTTTGAATGAATAACTGGCAAAAACCTTACAATAATGCCATTGTGCTGAAAGCCAACGCCGACGCTGACGCGAAAAATCATCCGTATTCTGCACTTTTTCATCAAATACAAATGTTTCGGGCAAATAATGAAAATGCTTACCTTGATAAAGTAAAGTTAGCTCCAGTTCCCTATCAAAACCACCTACAGCCTTAATATTTGCCATCGTATCACGAAATAAGTCGTATTGAAATGCCATACCTGAACCTATGAGAGCAGCTGACATCCCCAATTTGGCATGTCCAAGACGAAATATAGTATTGTTTATTTCTTCACTCATGGCATCAAGAAGTGCCATATCACTATTCAAATTCTTAGCTACGCGATGGGTTTGTACAATCTCTACACTAGGACAAGCATAGAGATTATTGACATCTTTCAGATAATTATATGGAATGACATTATCCGCATCAAGAATCAAGGCTATATCATAATCATCACCAATAGTTGCCATAGCCGCATTCAAAGCCTTAGACTTGGTACTCTTCTCAAAATGCACTTCAACTAAACGAATCGGAAGCAGCGATAGCGATGCATTAGTCTCAGGCTGCATACTATCTGAAATAACCACAACATCAAAACTATCGATGGGATAATCCTGTTCCAAACAAGAGTGTACGCATTCATGTATTACCGCATCTTCTTTATAGGCAGGGATAAGCAGGGCAAAGCGCTTATACTTCGTTGATGGCGGAGGCACCGGCAATTGCCGCCGGAGCGACGCCAAACTATAAACCAATAAATACAGTACATTTATTGCAAACAATACGTATAAAACCCAATCGAGTATAAGCAGTATCTGTTCCAAAATTAAAATTTTATGTAGATAATGCCACAAATATACAAAGAATGACTGAAATAATCACCATTTCTAAAAAAAGAAAATGTCCCATTTTTCGCAATGGAATATAAAAAACAAGCATCTCATACAACATACATATCGTCTGATTTCATTTTCATAGCACTAAATAAATGTAAATTCCAGTTCTATCAATATTGGTACAAAAAAGAAATAAAAACCGAACAAAAGATTTCAAAAGAGAAGTATGTAACAAAAAAACGAGCAAGCTCTCACGAACCCCTCGCCTCTGTAAGAAAAGCCATAGAGGCTTTTCTTTTAACTGCATCTAAAACTTGTTACCTAAAAATCAATCTTCTTTTTACCTAAAAATTCTACTACCTATAAAAACATAATCTTCTTTTTTACCTTTTCTATAACTAATTACCTAAATTTTTTAATCCAAATTCTAGCCTATGAAAAACTATTAACTAATCTTTTTACCTAACTAATTCCTTTATTGAAAACTTAAAAACTAATTTATTTAAAAGTCAAAATCATGAGCAGTTTCCCAACTGCGATACAAAGATAGGAAGATTTCCCGTGTGCGCAAACAGTAGCACAAAAAAACGTATGTTTTATAACATTATTTTAAACTTATCCGCCATTATTCACAGTAGAAACTACTTCTGGACGGATTTAAAGTCATCTGTTAACGTTTTCATGAATGCGATAAGATCAGCTTCCTCTTTCGGAGTTAAACCAAGATTGCCTAACTCGTCACGATTGACCGTAGCAGGATACTCAGCCGGAGGAAACTCATCGCTCACATCACGTACATTATAAAAATGTACAATTTCTTCAAGAGTTTTAAAATAGCCATTATGTCCATAAGGAGCAGTCAGAGCAATGTTACGCAAAGTAGGTACGCGAAATTTACCGTTTTCTGCTTCTTGATTCACAATAGCACCTAATCCCAGATCTACACTGTCCGAAGTCAAAAGAAAATAATCGGCAGGCACATGGAAATGAGGATTCCCAGGATTACGGGGAATGCCAAGATTATCATAAGTATGATCTGTAAAAAGAACACGTCCTGCAAGTTCATCCTTATCTAAGATATGACATTCAGCACACATACCCTTATTTTTAAATAAATCCATCCCATGCAACTCCACCTCAGTAAAAGCAACTTTGCCTTGTGTCCAGGCATCATATTTAGAAGAGAAAGGATTTACCTCCTCAGACTGCTGATAAGCGGCAAGCGCATCTGTTATATGGGCATAAATTGAATCAATATCGGACGTTTCACCATAAATGTATACCAATTCAGGATAATAGGATGCATGACGGATTTTCTCAACAACAGAAATTTTATTTGGATTCCCCATCTCCACAGGATTAAGAAAAGGCTCGCCTGCCTGATGTTGCAATGAAGGAGAACGGCCATCCCAAAAGAGTCCACCCACATAAGTTTCTTCCTTCGCATTATAATGAAGCGATGGAACATACATAGAATAGCAAACAGTCATGGAATTCCGTTGAGAATAAAGCCCGCCTACAGCACCTTCAGAAACAATGCGCGAATCACGATCAGCAAAACCTTTAGTTGTGGTATGGCAGGTAGCACACGATTGACCAACAGGTTCAGAAAGCAACGTATCCTGAAAAATAAGTTTACCTACTGTCTCTTTCCGGACACGAAGAGAAGAATCACCATCTGCACAAGATAATAATCCTAAAACACCCCCTGCACAAAATAAAATATATAAAAGCATTTGTCCTTTCATGAAAAAGCATATTTCTGTTTTGCCATCATTGACAAGACAAAAATATGCTTTTCTTACCAGCAAACAAATAAAATCTTCTATTTCTTATACCAATCTGTATTCTTCTTACCACCAGACTCAACCCAACTGATAAACTTGGGGAATGTCTCATATATCTTCACGCCTTCCGCTTTTGAAAGAACCGTGAAATCAATCACAGGCAGATTCATTCCATAAGGCATAAGATCAACTTCACCTTTATAACGCGAAATATAATAAATTCCTGCTGAAACATTCGATACATCATCATGGGTATTGAAAAGTTCCTTATCCGCTTTATCCGTAGGTGGATAATTTACCAAATGAACCTCTCTTGCCCTAGAAGTAACAAATATAAAAGGATTATAAGGAGAAGCAACCTGTTTAGGATCAACATCCGCTAAATCTATAGTTACAGTATACTTCTGCCCAATAACACTCCTCAAATTATCAAAAAGAATAATAGTAGGAGACGACTGATCTGTTTCGACCCGCCAACCTTCGGGTCCCTCAACCTTAATACTTCTCACCCGATCTTGTTCTAATTGATATAATTGATATCCAAATCCACTAACAAGTGAACCACCACTATGTACAGGAGTAAATTCATCTACTATCTTATAAGCCTTACCAGTCAGCGCATTTTGATAAATAGTGGACTTATATTCCACAATTACATCATTCATATCATAGTCTCCCCGCGAAGGCCATAAATCCTCAAAAGCCAGTAAACCTGTCACTGTGTTATTCACAGTAGTCGGAGGATCAACTGAAGGTAACTCCGGAACCTCCGTATCAATAGAACCCGGATTTGCAATTTTCAAATAAAATGTAGCGTCACAATAATCAAAATCTTTATTATCTTCAAATCCAATCGCTACTATTTGATCCGTACTACCATCACGCAATGCCACTACGCGTTGCTCATTATCAGAATTCAATGAGCTGTAAGAATAACGAGTTCCAGCATAAGATTGTCTTCCAACATTTCCATCCTTAAACGACGCCCCTTCTAAACACCATCCGATAGTAACTCCCTCAGGAAATTCATCTTCAAACTGTTGAGCTGCTTCATTCCAATATTTAAGCTTCACTTCGTGCCCGCAAAGCAATGCTCCTGCACGTTGCCCGTCAGAAACTTTAGATATAGGAGAAGCATTAGGAAATGCCAATATCTTCTTGATAGAACTTAAGGTAGGAACAGTGCCTGTGGGATAAGTAAAGTATCCTACCGCATTATTCCAACTGGCTCCACTCGCTACAAAAACAAGACTTAATTCGGTAGCCTTAGTGATCTTTATCTCAGAGGTTGTATTATTATTAAGCCAATCTGAATGCAGGTCTTTTATTCTTTTGCCATTAGTATTATTATACGTTTCTTTAATACTATACAAAACAGCGGCCGAAGGTAAACTCAAGTCTTCTTCTACAATAGACGGGAGTCCGTATTTGTCCCAGTCAAGTCCTTGCATAAGCATCCAGTCGTCCAGATAATTACGCCCACTATTTGTTACACCTCTAGTCTGGGTTTTCAATGAAGCTATATAATCCGCCTGATTATACTTGATTTCACCGTTATCGGAAATTGTAATCTTAACCGGAGAAATAGCACCTAAATAATCAGTGTAAAGCCACACTTCTTTAATGTCCGAAGCAATTTGAGTCGAGCCGGAATACTTACCTTTTTTATCAGTAGGAGCAGAATAAATATAAGACAAGGTCTCATCTTTCACCCACGAACCATCTTCTTCCTTCATCGGATTCTGACTGTAAAGTTCAAAAACAATATAATAATCGTTTGTAAACCCATAATCTACATTCACTTTTACTTCCTGCTTCATATTGAAGTCAAAAGCCTCAGTTGGGCTAAGAGGAGTATTCTTATCTTTTCCTTCCTCTCCGCCTTGATACACATCCTTGTCAGCACAACTACTTAATGAGAATGCGCAAATGAGGGCTCCAAGAGCCACTCGTTTCATTTTTTTCCTATCCATAGTTCTTATTTGTTTGTTTTGCAATTCTATGAAAACTGAATCGGTTACAAAGATAGGAATAAATACCAATATTTACAACTTTACATCAATTAAAATAATAGAATACACAAGTTGTTAGAAAATTCACAGATCAAAATATACAAGTTTATAAGAAACCGGATAATATTAACTCAGAATCCTTCAAAAAAGAAACCGAAAACTAACAAATCCCAAGATTATTACCTCAAAAAATAATTCACATAAAAAAACAAACCACTGGAGTGGCACGATCTGCCAACTCCAATGGTTGTCCCCTTTAAACACCTTTAAACAAAATGAAATATCTTATTTTCTAGCTTCTGCGATATAAGCCAGAGCTTCTTTGCATTTTTCTGTTACATAAGTCCAGTCTTCCGCAGCAACTTTATCATTCGGGAAGAGTTTAGATCCCATACCCACACAGAATACACCGGCTTTGATCCAGGAAGTCAGGTTTTCCTGAGTAGGTTCTACTCCACCGGTCACCATCAACTTAGACCAAGGCATCGGAGCCAGCAAGCCTTTTACAAGTTTTGCACCGAGAACATCACCCGGGAATATCTTGCAGAGATCGCATCCTGCCTCCTGTGCGAAGCCCACTTCTGAAACGCTTCCGCATCCCGGAGTATAGGCAACCAGACGACGGTTGCAAATCTTAGCGATCTCGGGGTTGAACAATGGGCCTACAACGAAGTTAGCACCCAATTGCAGGTAAAGGGCAGCCGTAGCTGGATCAACGATAGAACCTACGCCCATAGCCATCTCCGGGCACTCTTTCGCTGCAAATTTCACAACTTCTGCAAATACTTCGTGAGCAAAGTCACCACGGTTAGTAAATTCAAAGGCACGAACACCACCTTCATAACACGCTTTCACTACTTTTTTTACAACTTCTGCATCTTTATGATAGAAGACGGGCACCATTCCGGTAGAACCGATCTTATTTAATACTGCTATTTTATCAAACTTAGCCATATTTTTTCAAATTACAAATGATGAATTACAAATTACTTTTATCTCTGTACACGTCCACTCGCATCACCACCTGCCAATGCTTCAACTTCTTCTACCGATACCAGATTGAAGTCTCCATTGATAGTATGCTTTAAAGCCGAAGCGGCTACGGCAAATTCGAGAGCCGCACCCTGGTTAGGCTTCGTCAGCAAACCGTGGATGATACCGCCGGAGAAAGAGTCGCCACCACCTACACGGTCGATGATCGGATTGATATCGTAACGTTTAGATTCGTAGAATTCTTCACCGTTATAAATCATTGCCTTCCAGCCATTATGACTTGCAGAGAATGATTCACGCAAAGTAGAAATAACATATTTGAATCCGAATTCTTTAGCCATTGCCTTGAAAATACCTTTGTATCCTTCAGCATCCGTCTTTCCGCCCTCTACGTCAGCATCGGGTTTAAAGCCTAAGCAGAGTTCTGCATCTTCTTCATTACCAATACAAACATCTACGTACTGCATCAAAGGCTTCATGATAGACTGAGCTTTCTCTTTTGTCCAGAGTTTCTTACGGAAGTTGAGGTCAACAGAAACCGTAACACCGTGACGTTTTGCAGCTTCACAAGCCAATTTGGTAAGTTCGGCAGCTTTATCAGAGATAGCAGGAGTAATACCTGACCAGTGGAACCAATCGGCACCTTCCATAATGGCATCGAAGTCGAAATCAGCTGCATCAGCTTCAGCGATAGCAGAATGTGCACGGTCGTAGATTACTTTGCTGGGACGCATGGAAGCACCTGTTTCAAGATAGTAGATACCCACGCGATCGCCGCCACGGGCAATGAAATCTGTTTTTACACCATATTTGCGCAGTGCGTTCACAGCTGATTGACCGATTTCGTGTTTCGGCAATTTAGTCACAAAGTAAGCGTCATGTCCATAGTTGGCACAGCTGACAGCTACATTTGCTTCACCACCACCATATACTACGTCAAATGAATCAGACTGAACAAAACGGGTATTTCCCGGAGTGGACAATCTCAACATGATCTCGCCTAATGTAACGACTTTCTTTCCCATAATCTTATTTATTTTTTAATATGTGATTAATTTAGAACTTTCAATTTGTCATTTTAGGGCCAAAAATAGCCTTAATCACCTGATACCATGGAGAGTAAACTAAAATACGGTTCGTTCTTCATAGCCTTCGTGTGCGGGCACAAAGATACAACAATTTTCGTAATTACAAAAATTGTCATATATTTGTGCTGAAAATATTAAGATTATTATTGTGTGCGAGCACAAGAGGAAGTACAATTTACCATTTACAATGTACAATTTACCCATCGTACATTTATTTGCTTTCAGGCGGGCGTGTAGCCAGCACCATCTTGAACTTATTCTCATTGGCAATATTCAGCACTTTCACGATTTCCCTGTAAGGCACAGCTTCATCAGCATAAAGCGCCACATACATTTCCGGTTCTTTCGCAGCGCACGATTGCAGGAAAGGAGTCAATTCTTCCAAAGCAATCGCTTGCTCCTTATCATTTCCAAACGCCGCGTAAAAATTCAGGTCCTTATCGATAATAACCCGCGTCAAGGGCTTAGCCGACGTCTGCTGTTTTCCTTGCGGAAGCAACACCTTGATAGCGTTCGGCGAAACAACCGTAGACGTGATCATAAAAAAGATCAGCAACAGGAAGATGACGTCCGTCATGGATGCCATACTGAAATTGGGCGATATTTTAGCTCTACGTTGTAGCACGCTTAGTTCAATTATTAATTATTAATTACTTAGGAAGCGGGTTCATTCAAGAGATCCATGAATGCCATGGTTTTAGCCTCCATCTTATTCACCACGCCGTCTACCAGAGTCACGAGGTAGTTATAGGCAAACATCGCAATAATACCCACGATCAAACCACCTACCGTAGTGATCATAGCCTCGTAGATACCGCCCGAAAGCAATGTGATATCGATGTTGTTACCTGCATTGGCCATTTCATAGAAAGCACGCACCATACCGGTCACCGTACCGAGGAAACCAATCATCGGCGCACCTCCGGAGATGGTTGCCATAATCGTCAATCCTTTTTCCAGTTTCGCTACCTCAATGTTTCCCACATTCTCAATGGCAGCCTGCACATCATTCACCGGACGTCCCAAACGGCTGATACCTTTCTCTATCATACGGGCAGCCGGAGTATTTACGCTGCGGCAATAAGCTATGGCAGCTTTTATTTCTCCATCCAGGATGTAATCCTTTATCTTATCCATGAACATCGGGTCCTCTTTGCCGGCTTTCCTGATCACATAGTTGCGTTCGAACAAGATGTAGAAACAAAGGATGGACAGCAATCCAAGAACGATCATAATCCAACCACCCTTGACAGCCATGCTCCATAAGTTCATCTCTTCAGGACCAGCTACCGGAGTTAATACCGGATTGGCGCCCGCAATAGAATCGGTCAGCGCCGGAGCCACTTGGGCTAATAACAACATTGCATTCATCAACGAAGACAGTTTTTATATTCCTGAATGGTACGTTCCAATCCCAGATACAAAGCATCGCTTATCAGCGAGTGTCCGATAGAGACTTCATCCATCCATGGAATGTTTTGATATAAATAATTCAGATTCACCAAACTCAGGTCATGTCCGGCATTCAGCCCCAGACCCAGACTACGTGCCACTTTGGCTGCCTCTACAAAAGGAGCAACGGCGGCTTCCTTATTCTGCGGATAAGCGGTCGCATAGGGTTCGGTATAGAGTTCCACCCGGTCGGCACCAGCCTTGGCAGCATACTCTATCATCTCCACATCCGTCGATACAAATACGGAAGTACGGATGCCTGCATCATTAAATGTTTCGAGTACTTCAGTCAGAAATTCCAGATTCTGCTTGGTATCCCAACCTGCATTCGAAGTCAGCTGAGTCGGACTATCCGGAACCAGAGTAACCTGATGCGGCTTCACTTTCAATACCAGATCAATAAATTCGGGGGCAGGATATCCTTCGATATTAAATTCAGTACGAAGCAACGGGCGAAGATCATACACATCCCTCTGGCGTATATGACGTTCATCAGGGCGTGGATGTACGGTAATTCCTTCCGCACCAAAGCTTTCACAATCCAGTGCTACTTTCACCACATTAGGGACATCCCCTCCACGCGCATTACGCAGCGTCGCAATCTTGTTTATGTTTACACTTAATCTAGTCATAATTCGGATCATAGTTTGCCGCAAATGTACAAATAATAGCGATACATTGGCAGCGTTCTGAGAAAAAAACACCATATTTGCATTTCATTAAGAAAGTACAGACGATGAAATTTGCCATATTTGGAAATACTTACCAAGCAAAAAAATCAACACATGCGGAAACTTTATTCCGCTTGTTGGAGCGGCGTAATGCCCAGCTTTGCATTTGCAGGGAGTTTTATAACTTCCTGACTTCCGACCTGCACATGACTATCGCTTCCGCCGAACTCTTTGACGGAGACGATTTTACAGCAGATATGGTCATTAGTATCGGCGGCGACGGTACGTTCCTGAAAGCAGCCAGCCGGGTAGGCAAAAAGAACATCCCCATTCTAGGTATCAATACCGGCCGCCTCGGTTTCCTGGCAGACATTTCTCCGGAAGAGATGGAAGAGACTTTCGATGAGATTTATAATAACCACTACAAGGTGGAAGAACGTAGCGTGTTGCAATTACATTGTGATGACAAAAAATTGATGGAATCGCCTTATGCACTCAATGAAATTGCTGTATTGAAACGCGATAGTTCTTCAATGATCAGCATTCATACTGCTATCAACGGTGCCCATCTCACCACTTATCAGGCTGACGGGTTGGTGGTATCCACCCCTACCGGTTCCACAGCTTATTCGCTGAGTGTCGGTGGTCCGGTTATCGTACCTCATAGCAAAACAATCGCTATCACTCCGGTAGCTCCGCATAGCCTGAATGTCCGTCCTATCGTTATTTGTGATGATTGGGAAATTACTCTTGACGTAGAAAGCCGTAGCCACAGTTTCCTGGTTGCCATCGACGGGCGTAGTGAATCCTGCAAAGAAACAACCCGCCTGCGAATCTCACGGGCTGATTACAGCATTAAGGTAATCAAACGCTTCAACCATGTTTTCTTTGATACGCTTCGCAATAAATTGATGTGGGGGGCGGATGTAAGATAAATAACATTATCAGACTACTTCTGAGATTGAATATATAAAAAGAGCCGTTATCCGAACTTCAACTTCCCGGATAACGGCTTCTCTTCGTCTATCAACTATACTTAAAATGTCATAGCCTGCCCTCCAATCACACCTGCGATGGCAGTAGCAACAGCAATAATCACTTTTAAAATCACCTTCCAATTCGTTTTCTTCATAGCGATTCTTTTGATTTTCACTCTCAACTTTTACTTTTCAGTTCTCCTTATCCGAGTGGATTCTCATCCAGTCCTCCATCGCCCGAGTTATCTCCCGAACCACCGTCCGAGCCACCTCCCGCAGGAACGTTTGATAGCCCTTTCAGATAATCGTCCAAACTGACCAGATCCAACTTTTCACCGGCACGCGTAGCAGTCTTGGTTATCTTCAACTCTTTATTGGCTTGAAAGAATATGCGAACGCTGTCCACACTCTTGGCAGTCACATCTTCTGCCTTTTCCTCTCCTTTCGACTTAGCAGCCAGCAGAAACACACCCAACCCGGCAATATTCACTGTCTTACCTTCCAGCAACTGCTCTTTCAACTTCTCCACAAAGTTCTGCATGGTACTCTTGATATCACCAATAGAGAGTGAAGAACGATCCTGCATCTTCTGGGCTATGAATGCCAAGTCTACACTCTGTCCTAAAGTTATTAACTGAGGGAAAAACTTTTTGGGAGAATTCTCAACCCGAGGGTCAGACGGTCTCTCCACCGTTCTAAA
>OHQM01000644.1_pt1 | contig 17621 bp, 14 predicted proteins | sample 1577941 | NCBI WGS metagenome assembly OHQM01 (sample SAMEA3879604, study PRJEB24766) | human gut metagenome | biome: human-associated habitat; feature: feces | place: USA | collected 1985/1987
CACTACTCGTTCACGAGTGGTCCGGTTTGGCCGGTTTTCGGGATCTATCTGAAAATATTTTTTGCCGCTCATACTTGGCTCCTTTCGTTTCGTTCGGGTTGACAGGCCGGAACGAAACGGGGCGGAGAGCGGCAGCCTACGCCCAGGCGCAGGCGGTCACAGGGATACGCTTTACTGGATGTGAGCCGCAGTATATAAAAAGCGAGCCATAACTCACTTTCATGAGTATGGCTCGCTGCTGCGTTATTGGAATATTTTTCGTAGTGGCATGGGCGTCCGCCGTACAAACGGTGAACCCCGCCTTATTTTGACCTCCTTTGTACTGGTACTCTCATCCATATCGTCCTTTACTCTCGAAATATGAGTTATACATCACATAGGATCCTTCGCCGAGAAAAGTGAGGCGGAAATCCAGAAGTATATCGCGCTCTGCAAATAGGCGGAGACCTACCAAAAAGACGAATAACGCGGTCGGGTTCGATGCGCCCGGCCGCGTTACTGTTTTACCCCGTCGTCATGCGGGCAAATCAATCTTCTTTATGTGAGTTGTAGGCATCCCGTAGATGCTCAAAGGAGTTTTGGCTGATGACATGCTCCATCCGGCAGGCTTCCCGTTCTGCGGTCTCGGGGTCAACACCAGCAGCTATCAGGCGTTCTGTGAAAAAGCGATGCTTTTCGTAGATCTGCTCCGCCACTTCCCGCCCCACATCAGTCAGGTGCAGGAAATTGTCGCTGTCCATTGTCAGGAAGCCCCCTGCCCGCAGGGTCGCTACCACATTGCAGACGCTGGGCTTTGTGACCTCCAGGTGCCGGGCGACATCCACGGAGCGCACCATGCCTTTCTGCTTTTGTAGCACCAGAATGGCCTCCAGATAATCTTCGCCCGACGCATAGAGAGACTGTTTTCCTCTATCCTTCATGCCAGCCTCCAGCCCTCTGCCTGTTCCCGGATCTCAATGAACCGCCGGTACAGCCCGCCCTGGGCCATCAGTTCCGCATGGGTGCCCCGCTGGACGATGCGGCCATCCTCCACCACCAGGATCTGATCGGCGTGCTGGATGGTGGCCAATCGGTGGGCGATGGTGAGGATGGTCTTTCCTTTCGTCAGGGCGGACAGGGCCTGCTGGATCAGGTGTTCGTTCTCCGGGTCCACGCTGGCGGTAGCCTCGTCCAGGATGACAATAGGGGCATCCTTCAGGATGGCCCGGGCGATGGAGATCCGCTGTTTCTCCCCGCCGGAGAGGGTGGAGCCGCCCTCCCCGATCACCGTGTCATACCCATTGGGCAGCGCTATAATAAAGTCGTGGCAGCAGGCGGCCCTGGCGGCGGCCACCACCTGCTCATGGGTCGCCTCGGGACAGCCGAACTTGATGTTGTTCTCCACGCTGTCCTGGAAGAGATACACATTCTGAAAGACCATGGAGATGTTCCGCAGCAGGCTCTCGCAGGTAAATTCCCTCACATCATGGCCGCCGACAGACACAGTTCCGCTGTCCGTGTCATAGAACCGAGCCACCAGGTTGCAGATGGTACTCTTGCCAGAGCCGGACGGCCCCACGATGGCGGTGGTAGTCCCCTGGGGCGCGGTGAAGGTCACATCGTGGAGCACCTCTCGCCGGCCGTAGCCAAAGGACACATGGGAGAGGTCCACATCGAACCGCTCCGGAGTAATCTCCCGCCCATCCTTGTCAATGAAGTCTGTGTGCTCCAGCTCCTCAAGGCGATCCAGTACGGAGTCCGTCACCGACAGGATGTGAGCCGCGTCGTTGATGGCCTCCACACTGCCGAAGATGGTGAAGGAGAACAGAGCGATCATCAGAAAATACGGGAGGGGCAAAGCCCCCATCAGAGCCTGCTGTCCGGCGGTGAGGACCAGCCCCACGGACGCCGCCCGCAGGGCGAACAGGTGCAGGCAGTTCCAGGGCACGAAGCCGAACTCGTTCTTGATCCGGATAGCCTTATTGGCCCGGCAGGCATCCCGGAACCGCTGGGCAGATACGCCGTCCTGGCCGAAGGACTTCACCACCGGCAGGCCGTGGATGTACTCGATGGCCGCGCCGGACAGCGCCTCCTGGGCGCGGTGGCCCACTGGGGCGGTGCGGGCGCTCTGCCGCCCAATGCCCCGCAGGGCAATGGCGGATACCAGGACGCCGACCAGCGCCACCAGAGCCGCAGGCGGGCAGAAGATGGCCACGCACAGCAGGATCACCGCCACCTGGATATAGCCGTTGATCACCGCGTCCACCATCTTCATACTCTGGAGTTCCAGCGTGCTCAGCTCCGTGGTAAGGGCGGTCAGGATGTCCCCCAGGTTGTTCCTGGCGAAGTACCCCAGGGATACCCGCTTCAGCATGTCCCCCAGTTCCATGCGCTGGTCTGCCGCCCGCTCCGTGCCGATGCTCTCCTGGAGCCGGTTCTTCCAGTAGGTGAAGAGGAACCGCAGCAAAATCAGCGCCGTAATCCCGGCCAGGCACAGCCAAGGGAGCGAAGCGGAGATTTCGTTTTCTCCCCAGGCGTTCCCGATCAGCCGGCCCAGGGCCCAGGCGGCCAGCATCACCGGCCCGGCAGTACACCAGGTGGCGAAGAAGGAGCAGACAAAGCCCAGAATCATGCGTCTCCGGTAGCCCTTCGCCCACCTCAATATGCGTCCGACACTGTGAAACATCTCAGTTTCCCTCCTTTTCACCCGATGTCACGGCCCAGCTCCGTGCCCCAACATGAGCCGCCCACAACGTCTGATACAGCGGGCAGCGATCCAGCAGCTCCCTCTGGGTGCCTCTGTCCACGATCTGCCCCTTCTCCAGCACCACGATCTGATCCGCGTTCTGAATGGTAGACAGCCGGTGGGCAATCACCAGCAGGGTCTTTCCTTTTGAGAGGGCCATGATGGACCTCTGGATCTTGTCCTCATTCTCCGGGTCCGTGAAGGCGGTGGCCTCGTCCAAAATGACGATGGGCGCGTCCTTCAAAATTGCCCGGGCGATGGCGATACGCTGACGCTCTCCGCCGGAGAGCTGCTTGCCCGCGTCCCCAGCGGCGGTGTCCCAGCCGTGCTCCAGACGGCCGATGAACTCCTCACACTGGGCTGCCCTGGCGGCGGCGAACACCTCCTCGTCTGAGGCCCCCGGCCTTCCCAGCCGGATGTTCTCCTTCAGGGAGCAGTCAAAGAGAAAGTTGTCCTGGGTGACGAAGCTGATTTCCCGGGAGAGCTGTTTCAGAGGCAGTTCCCGGATGTCCCGCCCGCCCAGGGTGATGGAGCCGCCGGTCACATCCCAGAACCGGGCCGCCAGCCGGGCGATGGTGGACTTTCCGCCGCCGGAGGGGCCTACCAGGGCGGTAAACTTCCCCTGGGGGATGGTCAGGTCCAGATGGTGGAGCACTTCTTCTCCATCGCCGCCGTAGGAGAAGGACACATCCCGCAGCTGAATATCACAGCCATTGAGGGGCGCGTCCTGTTCCGCCTGGGACAGCTGGGACAGGTCCAGCAGCTCCCGGGTGTCCTTCACAGCAAACTGCATGCTCTTCATGGAGTTGATGAAGGCGGTGGCGCTCATAAGCGGGGTCACGATCCCCAGCGCCAGCATCAGGCACAGCGTCACCTGGGCCGGGTCCAGCACCCCTGTCTGATAGAGATAGATCCCTATGGGGAGCGTCCCCAGCAGGGTAGTGGGCAGGATGGACAGGCACAGGTTCATGGATGCCCAGGTGCAGCGGAACCAGTCCATCGTAAAATCACGGAAGGATCTCACCGCATTGGCGAATTTCTGATAGGACCGCTCCCCCTGGCTGAAGGCTTTGACCACCTGGATACCCTCCACATACTCCACAATGACGCTGTTCACATGGGCGTTGGCCGCCATGTAGGCGGCGTAGTTTTTGTTATAAGTCCGCAACCCAAATGCCATGGGAATCAGTGCCACGGGGATGGTCACCAGCAGGGCCAGCCCCATCCGCCAGTCGATGGCAAACATGGCGATAGCCACCACCAGGGGCAGCAGGATGTTGGAGCTCAGCTCCGGGATCATGTGGGCCAGGGGCGGCTCGATGTCCTCGATCCGGTCCACGATGGTGCTCTTCATGGCGCCGATAGGCCGGGAGTCCACCTCTCCCAGGGGCGCCCCCATAAGCCGGTCCGCCGCCTGGAGGCGCAGGCCCTCCAGAATGGTGTAGGCGGATACATGGGCCAGCATGGTGGACAAGGCGTAGCCCGCCACCTTGATGGCGTAACCCGCAAGGCATACGCCGCACCAGAACAGGATGCCCTCCCAGCTGGCCTGCCGCTCCAGAAACAGCCGGATGATCTGATAGACGCCAAGGTATGGCACAAAGCCGCCCGCAACGCTGAGAATAGCCAGCACCACAGAGGCGGCCATCTTCCCCCGGCAGGGCGCGGCGAAGGACAGCAGGATGCCAAGCCAGGTCCTCTCCTTCATACACAGCACTCCTCTCAAAGAAAAATCGTTGTAGTTCGCTCACGCTAACTACAACGATTATAGGGAGATACTTTGTTCCTGTCCGCTCCGGCGCGCCGGTTCGGTCCCGTTTGGACGAAAACATTTACCGCCCTTCCCGCCGGTATTCCAGCGGGGTCTTCCCCTTGGCCTCCCTGAACACGGCGGCGAATTTGCTGGCGCTGTCATAGCCCACCCGTCCGGCGATCTCCGCCACGCTGGTCTGGGGCTCCTGCCGCAGAAGAAGGGCGGCCCGGTCCATGCGGAGGTTCCGCATATAGGTATTGACCGGCTGGCCGTAGACTGACTTGAAACACTCCTTCAGGGCCGTGGCAGGGATGGAGAAACGCGCTGAAAGTTCCGCGATGGTGTAGTGCCGCTCCAGATCCTCCGTCAGCAGGCGGTGGGCGGCCTTTACCTTCTCCACCTGAGACTTGTAGAAGTAGGGCTTCTCTGTCCTCCCGTCCACTTCCAGGGCGTCCAGGTACAACAGCAGTTCCAGCACCTTGATGCGGAAGTAGGGCAGTTTGATCTGCTCCGGCACCGCATAGAGCTCCTGGAAGATGTGGTCCACAGAGGGCGCCCCGTGGATCACCCTGGGGTGGCGGCCGGCGCAGAACTTCTCCTGGAGCCGCACCAGATCCACCGGGAACTCCCGCACCCACTCCTTCAGAGACTGAACAGCCAGAGGCAGGGTGAAGCCGATGGTAATGCCGTGATAGTGAGAGAGCGGGAAGGTGAAGTGGCCCTGGTGCTCCAGCCGTCGGTCCAGCTTTAAGTCCCCGGCCTCCACGTAGGAGTAGGCATCCGGCCCCGCCGGGTACTCCATCCGCCCCTGGCGGCAGTAGTCAATGCACAGCATATCTTCCGTGGTGTGAAATGCGGAGTCATAGCCCTCCATGTGGAAGTCGTTATACATGAGATAGACGCCGGGGAACAGGTCATACTGAGTCATGACCCCCTCCCCAGTCTCACTCTGGAACTGGAAGACCCGGCACCCTCTGCTCTCCGCCAAAGGGCTGGGAAAACCGTTATCTGCCATGATGCGCTCCAGCATGGTTCTCCTCCTCTCAGAGCCGCAGCACCCGGTCGCAGGCGCGCTGCAAGAACTCCTGGTCGTGGGTGACCACCAGCACGATCCGCCCCTGCTGGGCCAGGCTTCGAATCACCCCGGACACTTCCACCATACGGGCATAGTCCAGGCCGCTGGTGGGTTCATCAAAAATCAAGATCGGTTTCTCCGACAGCAGCGCCGTGGCCACCGCCAGCCGCTGTTTCTGCCCGCCGGACAGGGACATGGGGTGGCGCTCCCGGAAGGGCAGCAAATGGAGACTGTCCAGCACCCCTTCCACTGTTGAGTCAGGCGCATCCGGTGCGGACATCCGGCACTCGCCCCACACGCTGTCGGAGAAGAGCTGGTGGTTCACATCCTGCATGACGCAGAACGCCGCCCTCTGCCGCTCCTTTCGGTTCAGCGGTCTGCCATCCAGCCTGATCTGTCCAGTCTGTTCCCGGATCAGGCCGCACAGGCACCGGGAGAGGGTGGTCTTGCCCACGCCATTGGGTCCGGTGATAGCCACCACTTCCCCCGGGCGGGCAGAAAAGGACAGGTCTTGAAACACAGCGGGTTCCTTTCGGTAGGCGCAGGTCAAGCCCTCTACGGACAAGCCTTCTTTCACACCGGCTGGCGCCACAGGGGGCAGGGTACAGGCCGCAGGTATCAAGGTACGCAGGCCCAGTGCCTCCCGTTCCCCGTCGGTCAGGGCGAAGAATTGCTCCCGGGTGAAGGTGCACTCCAGCACCCCGTCCCGCAGGTAGAGTGCCCGGTCGATCAGGTCGGTGAGAAAGTATAGCCGGTGCTCCGCAATCACCACCGTGCGGCCCTGACGCTTCAGACCGGCGATCTGGTCGTGGAGCCGGGCGATGGCGTCTTGGTCCAGATTGGCCGTGGGCTCGTCCAGCACAAAAATCTCCGGACCCATGGCGTAGACGGAACCGAAGGCAAGCAATTGCTTCTGTCCGCCGGACAGGGAGAAAATGTTCCGCGCTTGCAGTTCCTGGAGGTGCAGCGCATCCACGGTATCCGACACCCGTTTCCGGATCTCCTCTGGCGTCCGGCCCTCGTTTTCCAGCCCAAAGGCCAGCTCGCTGTCCGTGTCCAGATTGAAAAACTGGGATTTCGGGTTCTGGAATACGGAGCCGACTTTCCGGGCCAGCTCATACATAGGTGTCGTCCCAGGGTCAAGACCGTCTACCTCTACCCGCCCTTCCAGGCGGCATCCGGGGGTAAAGGCCGGGATCAGGCCGTTGATCAGCTTCGTCACCGTGGTCTTGCCGCAGCCGGAGGCCCCGCACAGCAGGACACACTCCCCGGGCGCGATGTCGGCGCTGACCCGGGAGAGGGTCTCCTGGGCTTCCCCATAGCCGAAGGAAACATTGTCAATGCTTATCATTGTCATTGCCTCCCTTATTGTACCACAAATGAGAGCACCAGCAAGGCTAGACCTGCCAGCATCCCAAAAAAGTCCAGAGGGGAAAGCCGCAGGGATACGGCGCTGGTTTTGCGGGCCGGGTTTTCGATGCCCCGGGTCACCGCTGCCGCGGACAGTTCCTCCGCCGTCTCCGTAGCGGACACCATCAGGGGCATCACCGTACACTCCAGCCGGGCAAATCCCCGGATGCCCCGCAGTTTCATGGCGTCCCGGATGTAGCCCACCTCCTCCCGGATGGCGGGAAAATACCGCAGGGTAACGGAAATGGCCACAATCAGTTTCTGGGGGATATGCAGTTGCCGCAGGCCTACGATCAGGTATCGCAGCGGGGTGCAGGTCAGCATCAATGCCCCCGTCATTAGGCAGGGAAACATCCGGCGGGTGTAGGTGGCGAAGATGGTAAAACTGGTGGCGATGACCATGGGGGACGCTGGCAGGATGAATTGCTGGAAGACCACCAGCGCGCAGTATCCCACCGCCCATTTGAACGCCATGGTCAGCCGTCCATGGCCCAGCATCAGCGCCAGCAGCAGTCCAATCAGGGCCAATTCCAGCCAGAAGGCATGGGGACGAAACGCGATCATATTCGCCGCGATCAGCAGCCAGAGTCCGGCTCTTGGGTCAAAGATCCGCCGTTCCGCTTCCATCTCACACCAGGCCGGCTTTCTCAAAGTGCTTGCGGAACATGGCCCGGGCGATCAGGCCGCCGATGATCGCGCCCACAACGGGAGCCAGAAACAGCACCACCAGCATGACATTGGAGGAGAGGGCCGCCAGAGTGTTCACATAGTCCGCCGGCATCCCCTGCTCCGTGATCTGCCGCAGGAAGTCCTCCCGCATGAGCCAGATGGGCAGCGGAGAGCCCACCATGCCCACCGAGAACAGCACAAAGGACACCAGGTTGCCGGCCATGCTCCGGTAGTGGGTGAGGCCTCGGGTCAGTTCCGCCAGGCCGCAGGCCAGGACGAAAGAGACAAGGATTACCACGGTGAACTGCCCGGTGACATAGTAGATAAGGCCGGTGATGAGGCCCATCAGGAGGACAGAGCCCACCTTCTGCACCTTGGCGCACATCATGAGATACGGGATGCCGGTGAACAGGGCGATGAAGCCGGGCATCAGAATCCAAAGCAGCGGGTGCAGCCCGCCCAGAAGCATGAAGGCGAAGTTAATGACGAAGTAAATGGCGGAGAAAATCCCCACGGTAATGACATCCTTGCCGCTCATTCCGCGGCGTTTAATTGGTTCAGACATAACGCACTCTCCTTTAGTTAGGTATTTCTAACCCGCAAGGAAAAAGATTGGGCGCATAGCGCCCTCCTCACATTCGTTGATTATACAGCGTACAGTTTCTTTCATCTGCCCCGGCTGGACGGTTATGCTCCGTTTGGTCAGACTTATTTTAGATGTGCGCCCTAGTGGAACAACAAACGGCGGGTGTTTTATCTCGATAATAAGCCAAATGCACCCAGAAGAGTTGCAGTATTAACAGAGGGGAAAACGAGGGAGGGGTTGTTGTAGCAAGCACAGCCAGTGAGTACCCACTGGCAGATTTTTGATTTAGGGGGATCCCTGCCCCTAAATCGAAAAATTGCTTGCTGGGATAGTCCCAGACCCTTATCAAAGAGGGAGGCACGCAGCGCTATGGAAATGTGGAAAACGGCCGCTCCACCGATGGAAAACAGACATTCACGGCCCGATGGAAAAGCCATCGGCTTTCCCACAGCCCGCAAACATCGTTTCCCATAGCTCCGCAGACATGGCCGTTTACACACATTCCCACAGCGCCTGCTGCTGCGAATATCCTTCCTGTCCAATCCTGATTGAAAGAAAAAAAGAGAACAAAAAAGAAGCGGGAGCGTCACCCTCGGCCCAAACCGAAGGCGACGCTCCCGCTGAAATAAAATTCAACCATGATGGACCCCTCATTCGCCTTTTCATGGAAAACCGAAAGCAATGATGGAGCAAAGAATCATGAGGGTACTATATATTATGTTTTGTCTCAACCTATGTGAGTGACAAGTTAATAGTCAACTATCGCTTGTACAAATTTCCGTGCCTCATCAAGTTTCGGCTCCGTAGCCAAATCATAATTTTCCAATATATGATAAACCCACTCTTTCTTTTCCTTGTTTATAGTTTTATCAAAGCATTCCATCTCACCAACTGGAACAATAAAAAGTCCAGCTGTTTTGCACATTTGTTCTACTTTCTCATATGCAGCAGGAGAGGCTCCTGTAAAGCCAGTCTTTCCAATTTTCTTAATTTGTCCCCAAGCATCAGTTCCAGAACTGCTTTTGGCATTCATTTCATCATAAATAGTTTTCATACCAGCAGATAATATAGATGACCAATCCAGACCAACCGCTTCGATGAGCGGCCGGAAGTTTTGGCTTGCATTGAGGAGATCAAAATCGCAAACAGCAATTACAGGGACATTGACCGCCCTTAATGCACTTACAACATCTTTGGCACGGGACTTTCCACCACAATGAGTAAACAAAATATCAACTGCGGCGTCACCTTTATGCTCATCTATTGCGTTTACAATTGCCTGATAGAATAAGCAGTCATAGTCACTCTCACAAACCACAACTTTTTCATGAAATAGCCCACTCAAAATATTTGAATAGCGCAAAATCGGATTGCTCCACAGTTTCTTTATTTCATTGTTTTGGAGAATGTTCATTTTATTAACATCGTTTATGCGATTAATTCTAATAACCGTCACATTATCACAGTCAGCATCGAGCAAACCCTGCAAAAAATCCTCACTATGAGTGGATATTATTAATTGTCGGCTACTGGGGTTATTTTGAGCAAGCATTTTCCCCAACAATCTTGCTTGTGGTGGGTGCAGGAACGCCTCTGGCTCATCAATTAAGGTTATAGTGTGCTCTGATGTAAATGTATCAAGCAAAATACTTGCAAAGCTTCGCATCCCATCCCCTTGGGCTTGGAGTTTTGGCAATTCAGAAACCAAATTGTAGTAGTCATCCTGGTTGGCAATCGTGAACGCCGTTTTATCTGGAGCTTGCCCAACATGTAAAGGGATCTTTTGCATGTCACTGCGGTTTACAACTAAATCAACACCGAATGCTTGACGAAAATAATTTGAAATTTCTTGTGCGAGAGATTCGCTCTTGTTCATTTTGTAAATAGGGCTTTTTTCTGGTTGTGAGGCCCGATTTAACGCATTTGACGAGGTTAGACGCAATTCCGTACTAAGCCTCTTAATAAACAATGTATGGAGGCCGTTATAGCATCTATGTTGACTCCAGTAACTTTGCAGTGCATCAACGCGGAAAGAGTTTCCAACTTCTAACAGCTGATATTCTCCTTGTTTATTTCTGGAAAATCGTTCCTTCAGAAATGACTCTTCATCAATTGTACCACAAAAATCAAATTCAGCGTCTTTTATAATAATTGTAGGGGAAGCATCCGATGAATTCAAACACATCTCAGCGTCTTTCAGAACTTGGCTCTTGCCGCTGTTATTGGCACCTGTAAACACAATAATGCTATCACACTCAAGTTGCAATTGTGTTCCATCATTAAATGTTATGTGCTTAAAAAAGATTTGGGGCTTTTCAACGGCATTGGTTACTGTATCATCATAAACCATGTCCATAGTATTGACCTTCCTTATGTTCTTTCATGTTTTTCTCGCGGAAAAGTGCAGCCAACTTTCGATTAATAGATTCTTTTTTATTATAAACAAAATTTTGGCTTTTCGCAACGATTGAAAAGTCTATAAGTATAAAAAGCGGGAGCATCACCCTCGACTCAAACCGAAGGTGGCGCTCCCGCTCTGTTATGGAAAAGTGTTCAAAACAGCCTCTCTGCACCCCTTAAATTGAAAGGGCAGCCCCACATGGGAAATCATAAGGGCGGCTCTCGGAGAAGCCGTCACAGGCGATTTTTCAGCCCATTTTCAACCCCTATCTGCACACTTTTTCGAGCGCGCGAATTGGCAATGGGGACGAGCGATGAGCACCGCCAGAAAGTTTTGCTTGTAGGGGCCTGTGATCCTCTGCCTTTCACTCATGCTCTATCCCGCATTCGCACAGCCGCAGGGAGCCCCGTTTTAGGGCCTCCATTGTTGATGGCGGGTGTTCGTTGTAATGGGATGGACTGTTTCGTTCCATCCCGGTCCTCTACACTTAGGGGAGCTTCCAATTTGGAAATCCCTCTATGACTGGTGGCTGGCATCTCCATGTTCGCCGTACATATCGTGGCTCACCAGGGAAGTGTAGTAGCTGTCGATGGTGGCCGGGGCGTTATACAAAGCGGCAAGTAGGTATTTCTTGATATTGCGGACATAGCTGGTATTCTCCCGCATCCGGTCCAGTACATACTCGATATGGGAGCTGTCCAGCTTCAGGAACCGTGACTTGACCACCTCCGCCGGGTAATCATCCCCGGCAATGCGGATGGTCTCCCGGCGGGAGCATACCGTGTCCACCATGAGCTCCACCAGCTCGTCCAGGCGGTCCCGGTCAAGGTGGTGGTTCTGGATGAGGCAGTCATACTCGATGTTCTCCAAAATCAATTCCCGATAGCTCTCCCGCTCCCGCATCCGGTCCCGTCCTTTCCGGTCCGAGCCCCTGGGGGTTTGGGGGATTGATAGGACAGGATTTGATCCTTCCGTACTTGATAGATCTTTTTTTGATTTTTCTTTACTTGATCTATTAGTATTTAATTGTGCGGGGTTTCCCTGTTCAGGTTCTTCCAAGACAGGGTAAGCCTGTTCAGGATTATCCAAGACTGGATTTTCCCGTTCAGGTTTTTCCGGTTCAGGTGGGCGGGGCTGCTCCAGGATGGTGTACTCGATGGCGCCGAGCTGGCCGTTGGGGTTGCGGACCCGCTGGCGGATCACATACCCGTGTTCCTCCAGCTCCCGCACCCCGGCGCAGATACTGTCAACGCCATCCTTGCAGATCCGGGCCAGCCCCTTGGTGGTATAGTCCCACTCCTCCGGCAGGGAGAGCATGAGGGAGAGAAGGTCCTTCGCTTTCAGCGAGAGCGACTTGTCCCGCAGGTGGTGGTTGGACATCACCGTGTAATCGCGGGTTTTCTCAATGCGGAATACCGCCATGTTGGATACCTCCTTCCGTTGGTTTTGAAAAGTGTTCGTTTCGGTAGTTTTGTGCCCCTGTATTACCGCCCGGCCTCCCATGAGGGAAAAGATATGGGCGGCTTCGTTTGCGCCGCCCACAAGCGAAAAAACAGGGGATTTCCCACCCTAAAACGCGCACTTGATTTGGGGATAGAAAAAGGGCGGCTGTCATCAAAACAGCCGCCCGATAGGGGGTCTAATACAAGTTATTTGCTATCCGGCAAGCCCGGAAACCATTGATATTACGGGATTTTTTGAAAAGTTCTGTATCGCCATTCGTACCAAAAGAGCGTTGAAACGCAAAGTTTCAACGCTCTTTTTTCGTGATCAGTTATCCCTGCGCCTGCGTTCCGCCCGGCGTCCGGGGCTCCCGGACGGCCAGCACGCAGAGCCAGTGCCTTTTCAATTCATGGTCCACGGCTATTCTGGAAAACCCGGCTTCGGTGAGGAGCGCGGCAAGCTCCCCGCTGCTGAAAATGCGCAGGCCGTCAATAATGGTCTGCCACCGGCCGTCGCCGTGCTTCAGGCGGCAAGCGCCTCATGCCCCGATCTGACACGGCTGCATGGGCATGATTCATGCTGCCTGCCATCCACCTGCCCAGCAGGCCCTCCGGCCTGCGCGTCAGGCATCCGCTTCGATCCCGCCGCGGAGCCCGGAGACGAGCCCCAGCAGCTCGCGCGCGGAGGAAAAGCGGCGCTGGGGCAGCAGATGCAGGCCGCGCCAGAGCAGGCGCGCCAGCTCATCGGCACGCGCGTCGGGAAGTTCCTGCGCCCGGGCAAGCGACTGTCTCAGCCCGCGCGCGAGGCCTGTCCCCATCAGCTCGGCGTCCGTCAGCGGGCGGCCGAGCAGCATGCGGTAGAGCAGGGCGCAGCAGCTGAAAATATCCGAAGCGCGATCCAGCGCGGCGAGGTTCATAAGGCGCAGCTCCGGCGCGGCGCAGTGTCCGAGCGCGCGCGGCAGGCCGTCCTCCTCCGGGCGCTCCATGTCCAGGGCGCGGCAGTTATCCAGGAAAAGCCGCCGGCCGGGCAGGAGGTGTATCTGCTCTGCCCGTATGTCCAGGTGCAGCAGCCCGCGGCTGTGGAAGCCCTCCAGCGCGCGGAGCAGCCGGGCCGTCAGCTCCAGGGCCTCCTCCGCCGGGAGGGGGCCGGGCCTCTGCTCGAAGAGCGCCGCGAGGCTGGGCGCCTTGGGAAAGGAGCGCAGGATGCAGCCGCTCTCAGGCTGCTCAAAGAACAGGCTCCGCGCGCCGGGGAGGTCGAGCTGCTCCGCCTCCGCCTCCCACGCGAGGCGGAAGAGCCGGACCTGACGTTCCCCCGCGCCGGGGCGGAGCCGGCGTATCAGCACGTCGTCCCAGACGCCTCCGCCCGCCTCCGCGGCGGGCCAGGCCGTGACCGCCCCCCGCTCTGCGGCGGGGCCGAGCCGGTACTCCCGGCCGCCGAGGCAAAACTGCCCTGACGGCGCTCCGGAAGGCCGCCGCTGCTTATCGTCTATCATCGTCCACCTCCGAAAATTGCCTTGTCTTTCCACGGACCATGATAGGGCTGCGGGCGTGCCTGACGCGCAACTTATTTCCGTCTAGGGCGTCTCCTCCGCCGTGAGGGCCTCGTATTCGGCGACGAGGGCCTCAAACTGTGCCCTCAGCTCTTCCAGACGTTCCGCGTCCCCCGCCTCGCTCGCCTCGTCTATCTGAGCCGACAGCTCCTCCAGCCGGGCGGAGAGCTCCATGAGCGCCGCCAGCCGCTCGCGGGCCTGTCTGTCCTCCTCGATGAGCTCCAGCAGCCGGTCGTAGTCGTGCTCCATCTCGTAGAGCTCGTCCTGCTGGCTGCCCAGGCGCTCGGACATGAGGCCGGCAAGGGCCTCGACCTCGTCCAGGCAGAGCATGGTCTGCTCCTCGGCCATGTCCCTGTCCGTGAACCAGAGCGCCTGCTCCGGGATGTAGGACTCCAGGCCGTCTATGAGCGAGGAGCGCAGAAGCTCCAGCTCCGCCTCATCCAGGCCGGTGAACCAGTAGTTGAGGCAGCCGTAGTAGAAGTAGCCGCGCAGGCTCTCCTGCTCGGAGGCGTTCGCGGCGAGGGTGAAGCGCAGGTCCTCCAGCGCGGCCTCGCCGCGCCCGGCGTTTTCAAGGTAGAACAGCAGCGAGGAGAGCCGCAGCTGCTGGTTCTGCAGGTCGTTCGGGCGGCTGTTGGCGAAGGCCTCGTACTCCGTGGGCGAGATGCCGAGTTCGCGCAGGGCCTCCTCCAGCCCTGCATCCAGGCTGACGGGCTCCGCGGCCTCCAGCTCGGCCTCCACGGCCTCAAGGGCGGAGTTCAGAGCCCCGAGGGCCTCAGCCTGCCCGAGCCCCCCGTCGAGATAGCCCTGCACGGCCTCCAGGGCCTCGTCATAGCGCAGACCGTCCGCGTCCAGGGCGGAATAGCGCCCCGAAAAGTCCTCTATGACCGTCCAGGCAGCCTCGGAGACGCCCAGCTCCTCCCAGGGCTCCGACGCCTGCGTTTTCGCGCCGCAGCCCGACAGCAGCAGCGCCGCCAGCGCCGCAAATATCCACATCCTGCGCATTTTCCCCGCCTCCGTGCGTGTTTCGCCTCTTATTTTGGATATTATACACGCATATCCCCCGCGCTTCAAGCGGGCGGAAATTTGTTGCCCTGACCCGCGCCGCCTGTGATATATTGTAGCTGCGGACGAAGGGAGGTACAGGGACATGGATGAACGGCGTTTCGACATACTGGCCGCGGCATATGTGCGCGGCTGCGCGCTGGAGACGGGCGCGCCGGAGCTGCCCGCGCGGCTCGCGGACGCGCCGCTGGAGGAGCTGGACGAGGCGGAGCTGGCCGCACTGCTCCGGGCCGGGGCAGCCTCGGGGCTGAAGCTGCACGCCTTCAAGGGCACGAAGACCCTCCTGCCCCGGGTGAAGAAGGTCCTCGGTTTCCTGCGCGGACTGGACTTTGACGGGCTGGTGGACGTGGGCAGCGGGCGCGGGGCCTTTCTCGTGCCTTTTCTTGCCCAGTTCCCGGACGCGAGGGCGGCGGCGGTGGATCTCCTGCCGCACAGGGCGGAGTTCTGGCGGCGGCTCGCCGCGGGCGGCGTGCCGGGGCTCTGCTCGCTGTGTGGGGACTTCGCGGCGCTGGAGTTCGAGCCGCGCAGCGCGGACGTCGTGACGCTGCTTGAGGTGCTTGAGCACATGCCGGAGCCGGAGACCGCCGTCAGGCAGGCCCTGCGCGTCGCGCGGCGCTTCGTCGTCGTCTCCGTGCCGTCCCAGCCGGACGACAACCCGGAGCACATCCAGCTGCTGACGAAGGCGCGCCTCACGGCGCTCTTTGCCGCCGCAGGCTGCGCGCGGCTGAATTTCGACGGCGTGAACGGCCACCTCATTCTCGTGGCCTCCGTCCCCGAGGAGGGCTGAACATGGACTATCCCATCATAAAATACCCGCGCACGCCGCATCTGGCGGGCTCGCGCCTCCAGCCCGGGGACGAGGACCTCTCCCAGGTCCCCTTCTCCTGCCTGGCGGGGCGCAGGCTCACGGTGGAGGAGAAGGTGGACGGGGCCAACTCCGCCGTATCATTCGGCCCGGAGGGGCAGCTGCTGCTCCAGAGCCGGGGCCACTACCTCACAGGCGGCTGGCGGGAGAGGCACTACGCCCTCTTCAAAACCTGGGCGCAGGCCCACCAGGGCGCGCTGCGCTCGGCGCTCGGCAGCCGCTACGTCCTCTACGGCGAGTGGCTCTACGCCAAGCATAGCGTATATTACGACGCGCTGCCCGACTACTTCCTTGAGTTCGACATCCTCGACCGCGAGACGGGCGAATTTCTCGACACGGAGCGCCGCCGGGAGCTGACGGCGGGCCTGCCGCTGGCCTCGGCGCCGGTGCTCGCGCAGGGCGTTTTCAGCTCCGCGGAGGAGCTGGTCTCCCTGCTCGGCCCCTCGCGCTATATAAGCCCCCGGCACCTGGAGCGTCTGAGGGAGACCTGCCTGCAGGCCGGCCTCGACGCGGAGCGCTGCCTGCGGGAGACGGACGCCTCCCCGCTGATGGAGGGGCTGTATATCAAGATAGAGGAGGACGGCCGCGTGAAGGAGCGGCTCAAATACGTGCGCGCCTCCTTCGCCCAGGCGGTGGACAGCTCAGGCAGCCACTGGCTCGACCGGCCCATAGTCCCGAATGGGCTGGACCGCCCGCTGGAGGAGCTCTTCCTCCCGGCGGGCGCGAGGCTGCAAAGATGAGCGGCGGCTGGGCGGCGCTCGCGGCGCTCGTCCCCGCGCCCTCCGGCGGGGGCGGGCTGGACGCCGCGCTGGATTCGCCCCTGGGGGTCCTCCTCCGGCCCCTGGGGGACACGCCGCAGGAGCCCCGCTGGCACGGGGAGGGCGACGTGCTCACGCACACGCGCCTCGTGCTGGAGGCGCTGGAGGCCGCGCCGGAGTTTTGGGCGCTGGACGTGGAGCGTCGGGCAGCCCTGTGGCTGGCCGCGCTGCTGCACGATGTGGGCAAGGCCGCCTGCACCCGGCTTGAGGGCGGGGCTTGGACCTCGCCGCACCACGGTCAGGCCGGCGCGCGTCTCGTGCGCGCCCTGCTCTGGCGGGAGTACGGCCTGGCCGGGGAAGCGCGCGGGCGCGGGCTGCGGGAGCTCGTCTGCACGCTCATACGCCATCACGCCGCGCCCGCGCACCTCTTTGAGGCCCCGCACCCTGAGCGGAGGCTCCTGCGCCTCGCGGCCCAGGGCGAGCTCGTGCCGCTTTTCAGCCTGCGCCTGCTGAAAATGCTGGCAGAGGCGGACGCGCGGGGACGTCTGGCCGCGGACCGGGCCGAGGTGCTGGAGCGCCTGGAGCTCGGCTTTCTCCCGGCGGAGGAGTTGGGCATCCTGGAGCGCCCCTATGCTTTCGCCTCGCCCCGGGCGGAGCTGGCCTATTTCGAGGGCAGGCTCGCCTACCCCGCGCAGGAGCTTTACGACGACAGCTGGGGCGAGGTGCTGCTGCTCTGCGGTCTGCCGGGGACAGGGAAGGACACCTGGCTGCGTGCCAACGCGCCGGGGCTTGCGGTCGTCTCACCGGACGAGGTCCGCGCCGAGTACGGGCTTCCGCCCACCGGGCCGCAGGAGGAGGTCATGCGCCTGGCCGCGGAGCGGGCGAAGGCCCTGCTCCGGCAGCGGATACCCTTCGCCTGGAACGCCACCAGCGTCTCGCAGAGCCTGCGCGCGCGGCAGCTGGAGCTCTTTTCACGCTACGGCGCGCGGGTGCGCATAGTCTGCCTTGAGACGGGCTGGGAGACGGGCCTGGCGCGCAATGCCGCCCGAGCGGAGGCAGTACCCGAGGCGGCGATAGAGCGCATGCTGGAGCGACTGGAGCCGCCCGAGCGCTGGGAGGCTGCGCGTGTGGACTGGCTGTGTACCTGAGCCGCAAAACCGCCTGCGCGCCTTCTGCAGGGGCGGGGTTCCAGCGCCGCCCGGGGGTTGGGGTTTGGCGGGGAGGAACTCGCCGGTTTGCTGCTGCTGGACTTTACGTTGGTGCTGCCTTATCCACCCCATTTCTTTGGTCTTGCCCAAAGAAACGGGGTGGAGCCCCAAAGAAAA
>OHQM01000645.1_pt1 | contig 17542 bp, 18 predicted proteins | sample 1577941 | NCBI WGS metagenome assembly OHQM01 (sample SAMEA3879604, study PRJEB24766) | human gut metagenome | biome: human-associated habitat; feature: feces | place: USA | collected 1985/1987
CAATTCCCAAATTCGTGCGTCAAAACCATTTATTGATTGGAATTGATCTACAAAATTACCATCTTTATCCTCGTAGTGAAAAGACAACTCTTTAATGTTTCTTGAATCTCGGTCGAAAAGCATGGCATGAAATGTTTTATCCTCCTTATCTAAAGAAACAAAACCTATCAGCGAGTCGTCTTTAGAAGAATAATATTCCAACTCCTTGTTTACAAGTTTAACAAAAGGGTCTCTTGTAAAAAGGAGTAAAAGATTTGCCTTATTAGGATTCAATGGCTTCATATAGTCTGACTAATGTTTTTTCTGAGGACAAAGTTACTCATTCATAGCGAGAAAGTCGAATAAAACGGCAAGAAAGCGCCCCTTGCAAGCCGATAAAATTTGGAAGGGGTGTACTTTGTGAAATCAGGGTATATAAAATAGCGCAAACTCCACTTGCCTCCTTTTCACCAACCCTTGCAGGACTTTCCCCTCATATCGGCAAAACGAAACATACTCCTTATAGAAGTTCCTGTCCCCTGCTTCTATCTTTTGAAGCAGTCGGCTTTTGGGTTGCTTGCCATAACCAAGCAATCGCCCGATACCAACATTGTAAAATAGCAAGGTCAGCAACAAGGCATCTTTCCCATACCCTTTGAAGTATTCAAATCGCTTCATCAAATCGGCACGGAGCAGGGCGTCTGCCTGCCGTTCCGTCATATTGGCAGTAAAGTTCTCTCCCGGCAGTAGCCTGTGCCCATATCCAACGTATGGATAATGCTCACTTCCGTGTAGTCCCTCAAAGAATTTCACGCAGACGACCGCCCGCTCAAAAGGAGGCAAGTCTGCCAACCGCACCTTGCGTTAGGCAAGGATCGGCTGACAGACTATACACAACATACAGAGACCAATCAAACGCTTAGCCATCCACATGGTTTGATACATGTAATTCACCCGTAGAGGATTTCTCCTTCTCCTCCTTTTCGTTATTGAAGCTGAAGTTCAGTTGTTGCATCCTTCCATGATTGTCCTCCACATACACGTCAATCGTCTGGCGGTCTGTGGAGAGCGAAGTATAATAGAGACGGAAGAGATCTTTCGTGAGCGGATAGCGGTCATTCGGTTTGAATACAGTGCCATCATCCATCTTCAAGCAACCCTTACCATCCGGCTGGAAGTAACGGATCGTGTATTGCGTATTGGCAAAGCGACCACTTCTTTTGAGACTACAGCGTATTTCAGCCGTTTCCCCCTTAGCTATGGAGTTCTGCACTGGCATCACTTCAAGCGAGAAGTCATAAGCCTGCTGTACATCCAGCTCACGAGTACAAGCAGATAGACAAAAGAGGACCAGGGCAATCCCTCCCACAGCCCATATCGTATTCACTAGGAACTTTTTCATTGTTGTTGGTAGTTAGATATTGAACTTGAGTCCTGCTGAGATAGCAGGACGAAAACGATGCAGGTCAGAGCCGAAGAGCAGTCGCCCTTGAGCTTTGAGGACGAAGAGCAGATTGTCTGTAAGGAACAGTTCCACCGAGCTATGTATCGCTCCACCATAAGTAAAGCGAGATCGATCCAGGAGTGTAGCCCCATCAGGTAGCAACCGTTTATCCTCGTTCAGCTCTTCATAACCGCAGAGAGCGGATAGCCCCAAGTAGCCAAAGACATTCTTCCCCCGATCCGAGAGTATCGGGTGCATATAGCCGAAATGCAGTAGCGCATCACGCAGTGGAACATTGTAAGAGCGATAAGTCAACCCTTGCTGCTCATATTCCGCCAAGAGAAAAGCGTAGTTCGCCCGCTTGAAGTAGTGTGCGAACGCAAGACCTACCCCAAAGCTCTCCTTTGCGAATAGTTTCTCCCCCTTGATAATCGGCATAGAGCCGACCAGCTCAACGCTATTTTGCCTAGGGATTAGTCGCTGTGCGTACGATGGCATAGTAGCAGTCATAGCCACCATCACGCAGACCATCATGGATAACCATCTCTTCATCACCACTTCAGTTTAAGGTTATCAATCTTCTTAGTGAGCAAAAGGTCTTCAGGCTCCACATAGAAAGTGAGCGTGCGACTCCCGTTTCGCTCGTAGAGCGTCACTTCAAGTTGCTTATCCTCCGATAGTGTGAACTGCTCCAAGGCAAAGACTATTCTCTCAGAGCGTCCCGCCCCAATCCACATCACCTGATGAAAGGCACGTAGTGGCTGTAGCATTCGCTCCTGTATAGCTGTATGCTTCGCCACCTTCTTGTCCACCACCTTGAACGTGATGAAGTCCACCGCATACGGCATATTAGACTCATTATCCATACGGACATGGAAGTAAAGCAACCCATTGTGGGCATATAATCCACGAAGTAAGAAGCGCATCCCGAATTGCTTTGCTCCAACATGCTTGATGGTTCGCTTATCATTTTGGTAGATGCTCTTCATAATCAGCTTAACCAATATGGGCGACTCACTTCCCAGCTCTTTGAAGTAGATGTCCGCACGATTGCTCGGCAGTCTTCCCTCCGTAGGAGATAGAAAGTCCTTCATCTCCATGCTGAGCTTCTCTGGTTCATCCGCATACTTCACATTGAATGCGTAGAATGAGCCATCCTCACAGATGACGCTCATATTGGTCTCCGTCTCAAACTCACGGACGGCAGCCTTTACACGCAGCACATTCTCCGCATCGTCAGCTTTCCCAGCAATAATGTTTTGCGACCCGAGGTCTACATAGCGTATAGCTGCAGGAAAGATGAGATGCACCGTCTTTTCAAACGTAACCTCCAGCCCGTAGGGCAATACGACCCGTCCATTCGGAATCGATCGGCTCATCCCTTGGTAAAGGTCTCCGCTACTCAGTAGTTGATTGTTTCCCTCCACTTGTTGTGCCATAGCGGGGAGCGTTATCGTAGCACAAACTACGATAGATAAAATCCATTTCTTCATAAGTATATCAGTTGTTATTGTTAGAGTTCTAAAAGCTTACTTCGTCTGTACAAGGAATAGTCTATATCCCCCCTTGAGCGTCACCTTAATTGTTCGGAGCTTCTTCTGTAGTAGTTGTCCAGCTCCCTGCATCACCCCTCTAGTCACCTCGGAGATGATTTGGTCTTTAGCCGAAGAGGAAAAGGTGAAAGAGGTACCCATCGATCCTCCGACATTTGCCCCCATCTCCTTGAGCGCTGACTCCTCTTCAGAGCCAGGAATATAGACTCCCATCTGTCCGTCTGTATCATAGGCAGATAGTTTGACCGGCAGAATGCGACCATTCACCTCTATGCTCTTAATCAGTAGTTGCATTCGGTTGCCATCTATCTTAGCTTGTGCCATCAAGATACTATGCTTCGGGATTGAAGTTTGTTGCACGCGAGCCGTCTCCAGTAGGCGAAGAGCAACGTAGTCGCCCTCTTTGAGGGTCGTTGTTTTGTCCACCACTACGCAAAGGGTATTGCGCTCGCCAGAGCGTGCGGAGCTATTAGAGAGCGAATGAAAGCTCATATTCCGCTCCTTGGCTCCGTACATCTCCATAAACTCCTCGTCACTCATTGGCTGGTCCAGTGCTGAGACCAACGGCTTGTGGTCAGCTATTATCTCCATTGGGGCCTCGTCCTTGGCAGCTCCACCACTAGGCGGAGATACGACCTGAGACTGCTCACTCATAGGCATAGCTCCATGGGCAGGAGAGGCACCAGCTGCAGGCAAGTACTTAGCCGCCATTTGGTAGCTCTTCTCCATAAGAGCTAGTTGCTTAGCTTCCTCATCATCGTCTTGTTGGCTAAGCTCGTGCAGTTCACGTCTGAGGTCATCAATCTCCTGTTGCATAGCTTCTCGCTCCTCCTCATAAGGGTCAGAGCCGTAGAAGTCCGCTAGCAGACGGTTGTTCTCCTCGTAGCGTTGCATCGAAGACTCAATCTTATTCCCAACGACCGCCTCCTGCGGGTCGCTCTCAGACGAGTTTCCCTCCTGCTGAAAGTACTCCGCCAGTCTCCCCACCTCCTCACGAGCTTGCTCCTCTTGAGTTGTATGGTCAACTAGTTCATAGGCTTTGAGTTTATTCTCCGTAAGCTTTTCGGTCGTAGCTTGTGGTATGTTGTCATTCAACCCCTCACCAGCGTCCGTTTGCTCCTTAGTGGCGGGTGCAAATATAAACCACATAGCAAGGGCAAAGATAATCCCTAGCCCTGCGAAGACTAACACCTTCTTCAATTGTTCTTTCTGTTTATGCTCCATAGTTACTAATCGCTAAATGTTCCATTCTCTTGATGTAGGTTGTATCCCTCTGTATCGGGCTGTCCACCAGCTCTCCCATAGGGATAGGTGGCATCTCCTCACGGTGCGGGAGGAAGAACTGTGCCACCATCCAGATTGAGCAGACTAGGTAGACGAAACTCAGTCCGTAGACAATAATCTGTCGCTGTCTGTTCGTTAGCATATTGCATCGCTCTCTTAGCCGTACCTGCCCCTCAAATAGCTTCTTCTGAGGGTAGGTCTACTTCTCCGCTTCATAGTCTTATCGCTTGTAAGTTTGGATGTCACGATTCTCTCGCACGAGGAAGTGCTCCATCAGAAACCCTTGCGGATTGTTGTCCGAGCGAACCGAGTTTTGTAGCGAGCAACTAGTCACCAAGCTCCGCTCCGTGACATTGCTCTGTCGGATAATAAACTGCCGAGCGAAGGTGGTTACTTCATAGGGGTATGAGTCAAAGTCACACCGTATGGAGTCAATCTCTATACGTTGGTTGACATTGCCCGAGATAGCTCGATTGTAGTACCCCTTCTCCGCTAGGTCCTTGTAGTAGTTAAAGGCGGACTTGTCGCATAGTTGGAAAGCACGCTCCATATTCTTCTCGATAGCATCCTTGTCGGGTGCAATCGTGAAGAAAAGCTCGTGAAAGCGTCTTACATGCTCTCGAGCCTCTACCGGGCGGTTCATCGAAGCGTCTTGGCTCAGAGCCAGCATCAGAGACTTCCCTTGGTCTAGTACGTACACCTTCTCACGCTGCTTCTTAGCAAAGCTGTACGAAGCATAGACCGCATAGCTACTGACCGCTATGCAGACTATCGCAAAGATGATAGCGTAGAGCCTAATCTGCTTGAAAGAGGTCTCTATGTTTGTGAGTGATTTGAATTCCATATTCCATTATTCTAATTGTCTTATATCTAAAAACTTCTGAGGGGTGGTCTAGTGCCAATGCGCCTTGGCACTGTAGTGCCGCACGGCAGGCACTACGATCACCTTCCCCAGTTGCTACATTGACGCACATAGGAGGAGCTAATCCTACCCACCTGACCGTCATACGACCGTCACGTGGTCATCGCATCCTCATCAAGCGAGTCATAGCCACCCTTCGGCTGAAGGGACGCTATTTGCCCTTGATAAGTGCCCCTTTGATACGTCCGCCTACGTTGCCAGCTATAGATCCAGTGGCACCAGCTACCGCCTTACCTCCCGTATAGGCACCCTGGGCACCTCGTTGCGCCGTCTGATTGACATTGCGTCCGTACGCCCCGATACCACCACCAGCCTCTATAATCCAGCCCGCTACCGTAGGAACACAGAAGTACCCCACGATACCGATCAGGAAGAAGACAATGTAGTACCAGCTACCCGAATCAGGCAGATAGTTGGGGTCACTCAATGCTGCAATATCCTTCTGCACCATCAACACCTGTATCTTTGTGAGGAGAGCCGAGAGAACAGAGCTCACGGGTAGCCATAGATAGACCGATATGTAGCGGGAGAACCAAGCCGTAAGCGACCCCGACAAGCCATCCCAAACGGCAATACCAAAGACGATTGGTCCCAGTATGCTCAGCACGATGAGAAAGAAGGTACGGAGCGTATCAATAATCAGAGCAGCTGCATGGTATAGCAACTCTATGAGGTCATGGAGTTGCTTCATCAGCCATTGCTTTGTTTTGTAAGCAGCACGCTCGGCATACATCCCAGCGATGGTCACCGCATCGCTCGGGCCGATGATCCCCATCTCCTCTATCTTTTGGTCAAAAGCTTCATTGGAAACCAAGTAAGCCGTCTCGGGGTTACGGAGATAGGCAGCCTCTTGTAGTTTGTCTCGCTTAGCAATCAACTTGTCTAGTTGTACCGTCTGCTTATTGACCATTCGCTCTGTACCTTGTACCACAGGAGAGAGAATCGTATTCATCGTACCCAGCACAATCGTTGGGAAGAACATAATACAGAAGCCCAGCACAAAAGGTCTCAGTAAGGGGAAAAGGTCAATCGGCTCGGCACGAGACAACGAAGACCACACCCTCACGGCTACATAGAAGAGCGCTCCTAATCCCGCAATCCCCTTGGCAATGCCCGTCATCTCTCCACAGAGAGGCATCATCTCCTGATAGGTGGAGCGGAGTAATTCATGTAGTGATGCAAAGTCCATAGATCCTAACGGCTATCTTTACGTAGTCAGTCTTACCAATATCGGCTCTCTGGATTTCCATAAAGCGCTTTGACCGATGCTAGATCATTCTTCTCGTGAGCACGTACATAACTCACGGAGATATTCTTTCGGGTGTAGTAAGAAACAATCGATCGATACTCACGTAGTGTCGTATAGATGCGGTCTATCATCTGCATACGCTCGCTATCATTCATCGAGAACACCTTGCTCTTAGCTACAGACTTCAGCTCCTTGAGACTCTCGCCACTCAGTTCCAAGAGCTTGGCATAGCCAGCAGCCATAGCGGCTAGCTCTGTGGGGCGGAAGTTAGGGTCCGCTAGCATCTTCTTGTAGGAGGTTACATAGATCTCTGATATGTCTCCCACCATTAGGATGCACTCCTTCACCTTGTAGGCATCGCCTATAAGGTTGTTCACCTGCTTGAGCGCATCGTAGTACTTCTTGGTGTCGTTGTACAGTTTCTCCACCTCCTTAAAACCACTTAGCGTGTTTTTGACCGTCTTTGAGGCGGTGGCAATCTCCTTAATGGAGTTGGCTATGTTGCCAGCAAAGTTCCCAGGGTCGGTAACCACCCACTGAGCGTGGGCTTGAGGGATAAATAGGCTCATTGCAAAGAGAGCCATCAGCAGATACTTTTTCATTGTCACTAGGTATTTGATTGTTACTATTATTGCTTATCTCTTTTCTCTATGGCGAGTTGTCGGATGGCTGACTCAATGTCACCTCCCAGCTGCTCCGCACGTTGCATTATCTCCAGCTTTTCTCGCTCCTCTGTCGTATAGGTGAGATACTCCTCCATACTCACCTCTGTAGCATAGACGGCACTCTGCATACCTCCCAGCCCGACCCACACCTCTTTGTAGAGTCGGTGAGGATCATTGTTCTGATTGATTGAGAGGATTTGGCTCTTCTCCTTTTCGGAGAGACCCAGCATCGCCTGGATACCATCAAACTTGGTCATGTACTTACGCTGGTCTAGGAGGATCTTGCAGTCAGAGTTGTTGATGATACTCTCCTTCACTACGGGTGAAGAGATGATATCGTCTACCTCCTGCGTCACCACAATAGCCTCTCCGAAATACTTTCTGACCGTCTTGTAGAGATACTTAATGTAGTCCGCCATATTCTCCGAAGCAATCGCCTTCCAGGCCTCTTCGATAAGGATCATCTTGCGGATACCCTTCAGTCGGCGCATCTTATTGATAAAGGCTTCCATGATGATAATGGTCACCACGGGGAAGAGGTCTTTATTGTCCTTCACTTGGTCAATCTCGAAGACGATAAACCGTTTAGAGAGCAGGTCTATGTTCTTATCCGAGTTCAGTAGGAAGTCGTAACGACCACCTTTGTAGTACTGCTTGAGCGTAGTCAGAAGGTTATTGATATTGAAGTCTGAGAGCGTCACCTTGATATCTCGTTGCTCCATATCCTTACGATAGACATCTCTAAGGTATTCGTAGAAGCTATTGAAGTTCGGGACAATACTAGCATCTGAGCAGATGAGTTCGATATAGGCATTGACAGCAGAGCCCAGCTCTCCAGCCTCAGTCTTGGTGACCCGCTCATCGGCACTCTTCCAAAGCGTCATCAGTAGGGTGCAGATACTCTCCCGCTTCTCTACATCAAAGAACTTGTCATCCGTATAAAAAGGATTGAAGGAGATAGGATGGTCATGGGTGTAGGTGAAGTAGACTCCATCCTCTCCCTTTGTCTTACGATGGATTAGTTCGCACAACCCTTGATACGAGTTACCCGTATCGACCAAGAGGACATGTGCCCCCTGCTCGTAATATTGTCGTACCATATGGTTCGTAAAGAAACTCTTACCACTGCCGGAAGGTCCCAAGATAAACTTGTTGCGGTTGGTAATGATTCCTTGCTTCATCGGCAGATCAGATATGTCGAGATGTATCGGCTTACCAGATAATCTGTCTGCCATCTTAATCCCAAAGGGTGAGAGCGAGTCCTTGTAGTTGGTCTCTGCCGTGAAGAAACAGAGAGCCGGCTCAATGAAGGTGTAGAAAGACTCTTCTGCGGGAAAGTCGCCTGCATTACCCGGGATAGCCGCCCAATAGAGGGTCGCTGTATCGATGGTGTTATGTCTAGGACGGCACTCCATCAAGGCCAGGGCAGAGCCCACATCATTCTTGACTTGTCGAAGTTCCTCTTCGTCGTCACTCCATGCCAAAACATTAAAGTGAGCTCTAATGGAGGTGAGTCCCTGAGAGTGTGCGGTGTTGAGATACTCCTGTATCCACTCTTCGTTGATTTGATTGCTACGGCTGTAGCGTGCTAGAGAGTGCATATTTCTAGCCTGCTTCTCAAAGCGCTGTAAGTTAGCCTCGCTATCTTCAATGAAGAGGTATTGATTGTAGATATGGTTGCAGGGGAGCATCAGCCCCACTGGAGAGGCAAAGGAGAGGCGGCAGTCTGAGCGGTCTGTTGATAATCGCTCATAGCGACCATCGGTACTGACAGTAGTGGGTAGATCATCCGTATCAGAGAGCGTATGCAGGCACAGCATATTGTCTCCCACACGTACAAGGTCTGCCCCTAAACGTATATCCTCCAATGTGCCGTGTCTGCTATCTGATAGAGAGAAGTAGCGATCTAATAGAGCAGCTTGCTCCCTAGAGCCAACCAGCTCAGCCTCGCTCATTCGAGCCAGCTTTATCAATTCGGAGTCATTGATGATGCGTTCGAACTGATCCACCGACTCCATAAACTTCACCATCTCCTCTTCGTTGGTAATCTCTTTAGGGAGTAGATGACCTCTACAAAGCGTTGAGAAGCTACTCTGCTGTGCCATACGCTGTCTATTGCTCTTCGTGATAAAGAGGTAGACGGTATGGTTTAGATAGGGTCGCTCATTGAAATGTCTCTCAGAGGCACGAGCGAGAAAGCTCAAAGGCTTTTCCTGACCACGCTTGCAAGTCGTATGGTAGCACTCCTTGATGAACCAATCTTGCTTGTGAACGATCGTGAAGTTGGGGAGTACCTTGATGGCTTTATGCCAAGTAGAGTGCATCGTCTCATACTCTGCAGATGTGACTGTAAAAAGCTCGGGTAGCTCCACTCGAAAAGCAACCGTCACATCAGCATCCTTACTGACAATGCACCCATGCTCTACACTCAGCAAGGGGAACTTTGACTCTAAGGTGGTTATCTTGCTTCTGTTTCTCATCATCTAGAGCTATTGAGTTGGTGAAAAAGCTGATAGACCGAACGGCGGTTCAAGAGATACCTCGGGTGTCTTCTTATAGCTCCTCGCTTCATCAATCCATATTGACCATACTTGCGATTCATGGCGAACGTTTGCCACACCACAACGGTGGCACCCACTACGCCTATGCCCAAGCAGATGATCTGACTGATGCCACAGAGATAGAGAATCACTACAAGGATGAAGATACCCAGTAACCCTCCTGCAAATAAGAAGAGGTAGTGAGCCTTCAAACCCTTGAACTCCACCGTCCGACCGACTCCTTTATTTACTTCCCAACTAGCCATTAGAGGAAGAAGCTACGCAGGATGGTAGCAGCTACGATGAGGAAGATACAAGCTCCGAACCAGCTTGCAGCTGTCTTGCTCGTATCGGGGTCTCCTGAGCTAAACTTATTGTACACCTTGACACCGCCTATCAAGCCCACCACTGCCCCAATGGCATAGATGAGCTTGGTGGCTGGGTCAAAATAGGAAGTGACCATCTTGGTCGCTTCGTTGATGCCCGCCATACCATTGCCTTGGGCAAAGGCTGTCGCACCTGTCATCATCAGGGTCAGGGCAAGCATCGCTAGGCGTTCCTTGCTAATCATTCGTCTGTTCATTGTCTGTCGTTATATCAAGTTGTTAAAGAATAATCTTGCTGTTCTATTGTTGGGTTACAAGTAGTAAGAGAGCGGTTTGTCTTCTTCTTCCGCTTCTGTCTCTGATTGGGAAGGTGCGGGCTCCTCTTCTAGCTCTTCAGCTTTCCGCAGGGCTGCAAAGAGATTGCGGTGAGCTTCCTCCACTTCTAGCGTGTACTCTTTGAGCCGATCCATAAGCTCCGTTCCTCGCAAGGTGCGGAGCGTCTGGCACACCTCCTCTTCATTTTCATTAGTCAGTGAATCCTCTTGCTTACTCCATTGGCTAATCCGAGATAAATCTCTTGCTAGGATGGCGGTCGGGGAGAGTTCGGGCATCGCCTCGTTGGCAATCTGTAACTCCTCCCGCAGGATGCTCTCCTCATCTGGATCCTCCATCGTGTAGGCGACTTGTATCTCGTTTTCTGCCTCAGGGATAGTTTCGCTTTCCGCTTCTAAAGGATCTGTAGCGTCATCTCTTTGCGTTGACTTATCACTATCTAACTCTGCAAATGTAGCGGGATTATCGTCCGCTTTTTCAGACGAGGAACTCTTAGGAACCGTAGGGAAAGATGAGGAAATAAAAGGCTTGCTCTTGCCGACCAGTTCGTCTCTCGCAAGCTCCTTACGCTCTTGATTGGAGTCTGCTTTTTCCGTCTTCTCTTTCTTGGCTGTAGCCTTTCTTTTAGGGTCTTGCTTAGAGCTGTTCAAGAGTCTTCTCCAATATGCGATGCCAAAGATCACCCACACAATCCCTAATAAGAGCAATAAGCTTCTCAATGTCTCTTCAATCATAGGTCAATAGTCTTATTCCGTCTCCGCTGAGAGGCGGTTTGGTTTAATAGCTCCTGGTGCGTTTTCAAGTGATCCAGTATGATGTTCTCAATATAGCTTGTGATGGAGGTCTCTACACGGAGGTCACTCACCACATTTCGAAGTAGCTGTAGCACTTCGGTATGAATGCTGAAGCCAGACTTGTTGCGTCCGTCTCGTACAGATGTCAGAAAACGTTCTTCGTACGCTGCAAACTCTAGTGTTGATGAGCTAGACTTCTTCTCATCCTTGTTCGAGAGCTTTCTTTTGGAGCTGTGACGTTGGGATGCTTGAGGAGAGGAGATCGGAGTAGAGGCTGTTGTCTCCTCGATCTCTGAGACGGCATTACACTCCGCTTCAAGCGTTGGCTCTTCATCCAAATCTATCGGCTCATCAAAGTCTGGGATATTCTCTGCGGTACGCTTGGTGACCCCTATATTTGCCATCTCTCTCATCTTTGCTTGGAGCAGTCGCTCTCGCTGTTCTTTAAGTGAGCTCATACGCTTGTACCTTTTTGTAGACCTAGCTTCTGTATCACCTCTTCGACCCATTCATCCACACCTGTCTGAGGGCGTAGCGTGGTAGCTGGAGGTAGGTAAGAGCAACGAAAGACTCCCTTGACACCCCCTTGAGCTAGCTCACGACTGAAGCGAACAGAATGGTAGATACGAGTGTCTAGGATCTTCAAGCCCTGCTCTTGAGCGTGCTGACTGAACAGTTCGATGACCATAGTGCTGGCACTGCGATTTACCTTGTTCCAAAGCAAAAAGAGATCTTGGATTTGAGACTCTGCAAAGCCTACACCTAGCTCTTGGATCGTCTTGGCATAAGCAAAGCTTGATGCCAGCGATTGCGGGTCAGCCTCTATGGGGGAGATGATATAGTCCATCATAATGGATAGCTCCATCATAGCACTGGTAGCTACATGACCAGGGAAGTCGAATATGACGAGCTGGGGAGCTATCGGTGCTTTACTCAAGTATTGCTCTGTATTGCTTATCGCCTGCTCTAGATTGCTTCGGATAATCTGGTAAGACTTCTTCCCATATTGGGCAAGTCGCTCGTGGAGTGCCTTCCCTATATCTGGAGAGGTTCCAATAAGATCTCTGTCACGCTCTCGGAGCTTGAAAAATGACTCCTGTGTGCCATCGCAGTCCACTACGACAAGAGGGATATCCTTCTCGTAGTATAAAATAGATGCTAGCACTTCGGCTAGCGTACTCTTACCGACTCCTCCCTTTTGTGAAGCGAAGCCTAAGTAGAGCGGGCGGCTGTTTGATCTGTCCATATCGTTCTTTGGTTACTACTTATGTTATAAGCCTATGGGGCGATTGTTTCACTCTAAATCTGACTCAAGAGTTAGGTCTCAACTTTACTCTTGACTTAACTCAAGAGTTAGTTCTTGACTCAGCTCAAAATTGACTTAGCTCAAGAGTTAGGTCTTGACTCAACTCAAAATTGACTTAGCTCAAGAGTTAGGTTTTGACTCAACTCAAAATTGACTTAGCTCAAGAGTTAGGTTTTGACTTAACTCAAGATTGACTTAACTTATGACTGAGTTTGGTTGCAAAATAACTAGCTCTTAACCTAAGTCTCAACCTCTAGTGAAGTATGAGGAAAAGGAGTGAAATTATAGGAATGTCGTTTATAGTGAATTAGTTACAAGGTCGCTGTAACTTTGCAGGCAGATAGAAATCGTGGAGCTTTTCTCCCCGAAGTAGACACCCCCGAGGGGTGGATACTTCATCGTATCACTTCTTGATATTGGCAAGGTGTGTCTTTGTAACACAAACCGCAGTTTGTACCACAAAGACCCTTGCCCCGAAGGGGAGATGAATTACTCCAAAGTCGTAATTAACAGAAGAAACAACAGATGAATGAGCAGACAGAAAGAGATCGTAAGCGAAAAGAGCTGAATAAGCCTCGCTGGGACAACTGGCATGTACGCTTGCCTGACCCGAAAGACCAGCAACGGGCGATTGACTTGTTTCATAAATCAGGTGCGGAAACGAAGTCCGACTTCGTGCGGGCAAGGATATTGGGAGAGCATTTCAAGGTGATAACGGTAGATAAGTCTGCCGTGGAGTACTATCGTAAGCTCTCCGAATTGACTGCCCAGATACATAAGATAGGCGTGCTGTATAACCAAGCTGTACGAGCCATCAACAGCTATCATAGCGTGAAGACTGCTCAGATACTGCTTGAGAAGCTGGAGCAACTATCAGCTCAGATTATTGCTTTGCAGGAGCAGGCTATCTCTCTGACCATTGATTACCGCAAGTAATGATTGCCAAGATTTCAGCAACGGAGAACCTCGGGGGTGCACTCGGCTACAACTTCAAGAAGGTGAATAAGAAGGAAGCGACACTTCTGCAGGCACATGGCTTGTACCAAAACAGAGCGGGCGAATATACGATGTCGGAGGTACTTGCAGATATGCAGGCATTGATACCCGAAAAGTGTCGAACAAAGAAAACGGTCTTCCATTGCTCGCTCAATCCCCATCCAGACGAGAAGCTGTCCGATGAAACGCTCTCGCAGATAGCTAAGGAGTATATGGAGGCTCTGGGCTATGGCAAGCAACCCTACATTGTGTTCAAGCACAATGATATCGCCCGTGAGCATATACACATCGTATCGCTAAGGGTAGACGGTGATGGTCGAAAGATCAATGACAAGTTTGAAGGCAGACGAAGCAAGAAAATTACGGATGCGCTGGAGAAGAAGTACCATCTAATTCCCAGCACAGAGATTACAGATAAATCGCTACAAGAGCTCTCAAAGGTGGATATAGCAAAAGGAAATATCAAAGAGCAAGTAGCATCTATAGCTCGTTCTGTTCTGAAGCATTATCGCTTCTGTTCGCTGGGAGAACTCAATGCCATTCTTTCCCACTACAATCTTGCCGTTGAAGAAGTCAAAACAGAGTTTCGAGGGAAGAAGTACGATGGACTGGTCTATGTACCGACTGATGATAAAGGCGATAAGGTAAGTACACCCATCCATGCCTCGGAGATCGGTCGTGGTGTGGGCTATACAGCCGTGCAGAATAGGATGCAACAATCTAAGCAAGCTATCAAGCCACTGATACCAGCCGTAAGGGAGAAAGTCTTACAAGTAATGCGTACTTCTCCCCAGACAGAGGAAGCACTGCGACATCGATTGGAGGAGCAAGGTTTGCGAATGGTTATCCGAAAGAATGAGAGCGGGCGTATCTATGGTATTACGTTCATAGACGATGCGAATGGCATTGCACTCAATGGCTCCCGACTAGGCAAGGGGTACTCGGCCAATACATTTAATGCCTACCTCTCCAACCCGACCTACAATCCATTTATGGATGAAACATTGTATGGCATTTCTTCCGCTCAATTGAAAGAAGAAGCCCCAACTGTTCAACCGTTACAGTCAGATGCGGACGATGGAGACAACCTTGTCGATGAACTGGTAGATGATATTGTCGGTGACCTCCCACTCGGTAGTAGCAATGATGATTGGAAAGAGGCGGCTTGGCAACGGAAACTTCGCAGGCAGAGCAAGGTTCATCTCAGACGAAGGAAGAGGTAAGTCAAGGCAGGGCATGATAAGGAGGAGGTCATCGCACTCTTCACGGAGGAAATCGAAAATAGAGACGGAGAAAAGAAGAAATCTCCACGGAAGGACAGAGTGATAGTTCGGAAGAATGAAATCAAACTTCGGAAGAATGGAATGAAACTTCCGAGGAAATAGATCGCCCCTCCGTGGCAAATAGAAAATGGTCACGTAGGTATCTACTGTTTTTCTCTGTGAAGATACAGTTCGGTGAAAAGGGAAAGCAGCGAAGCCTACGCATTTGACTTTGATGAAATAGTGATTAGACAACGATTAAACAACAGATAACTATGGCACAAGAAGATGATTTGAGAGCATTGGGCAAGATTATGGACTTTATGAGAGGGATCTCTGTACTATTCCTTCTCATCAACTGCTACTGGTTTTGCTATGAAGCATTCCACACTTGGGGCTTGACGCTCTCGGTACTCAATAAGATTCTGATGAACTTTCAACGGACAGCAGGGCTCTTCTCCTCGATTCTCTGGACGAAGCTCTTTTGTGTGCTGTTCCTTGCTCTTTCTTGCTTAGGGACTCGTGGTGTAAAGGAAGAGAAGATTACTTGGGCTAAGATTTGGACGGTCTTAGCCATTGGGTTTGTACTTTTCTTCCTCAATTGGTGGCTGCTGGCACTTCCGATTGGAGTCGTTGGTGCAGCTTCGCTCTACATCTTCACACTCTCTGTGGGGTATATCTGCCTGCTGATGGCTGGCGTATGGATGAGTCGCCTGCTGAAAAACAACCTTATGGACGATGTGTTCAATACGGAGAATGAGAGTTTTATGCAGGAGACGAGACTGATGGAGAACGAGTACTCGGTCAATCTGCCGACACGCTTTTACTACAAGAAAAAATGGAACAAGGGTTGGATTAACGTAGTCAATCCCTTCCGTGCCTCAATGGTACTCGGCACACCGGGTTCGGGTAAGTCGTATGCTATCGTAAACAACTACATCAAGCAGCAGATAGAGAAAGGCTTTGCCATGTATATCTACGACTATAAGTTCCCCGACCTATCGGAGATTGCTTACAATCACTTACGAAATCACCTTGATGCTTATGAGGTGAAGCCCCAATTCTATGTGATTAACTTTGATGACCCACGTAAGAGTCATCGTTGCAATCCGATTAACCCTGCTTTTATGACCGACATCTCCGATGCGTACGAATCGGCACATACGATTATGCTTAATCTCAACCGAACGTGGATACAGAAGCAGGGGGACTTCTTTGTGGAGTCGCCAATCATTCTGCTTGCAGCTATCATCTGGTATCTGAAGATTTATGAGAATGGAAAGTACTGCACCTTTCCACATGCTATTGAATTCCTCAATCGTCCCTACGCTCAAATATTCCCTATTCTGACTTCATATGACGAGCTTGCTAACTATCTCTCTCCCTTTCTCGATGCTTGGGAGGGTGGAGCTCAAGATCAGTTACAGGGGCAGATAGCATCAGCAAAGATTCCTTTGTCAAGAATGATTTCACCAGCATTGTATTGGGTGATGACGGGCGATGACTTCTCTCTAGACATCAACAATCCTAATGAGCCGAAAGTGCTTGTGGTAGGGAACAACCCCGATCGACAGAATATCTATTCGGCTGCGCTCGGACTCTACAATAGCCGCATTGTGAAGCTTATCAATAAGAAGCATCAACTTAAAAGCTCTGTGATTATAGATGAGCTACCTACTATCTACTTTCGTGGTCTTGATAATCTGATTGCTACAGCTCGCAGTAACAAGGTCGCTGTGTGTCTAGGCTTTCAAGACTTCTCGCAGCTGACCCGAGATTATGGAGATAAGGAGAGTAAGGTAATCCAGAACACCGTGGGTAATGTTTTTAGCGGACAAGTCGTGGGAGAAACGGCTAAGACGCTTTCCGAGCGTTTTGGCAAAGTGCTTCAGCAACGGCAGTCTATGACCATCAACCGTAATGACAAGTCCACATCTATCTCCACACAAATGGATAGTCTTATTCCTGCAAGTAAAATTTCAAACCTCACGCAAGGAATGTTTGTAGGAGCAGTGTCCGATAACTTCGATGAACGCATCGACCAGAAGATTTTTCATGCGGAGATAGTCGTGGACTCTACCAAAATTTCCGCTGAAATGAAAACATACCAGCCTATACCTATGATAGCGGACTTCAAAAATAAAGATGGCTCCGATAGTCTCAAAGAGACTATTGAAACCAACTACAAGCGTGTAAAACGGGAGGTTATGTCATTGATAGAATTAGAAATAGAGCGCATCAAAACAAATCCATCTTTACGTTACCTCATAAAAGAATAGCATACATCTCAAGAATCAATTCTCTCGACTGAGATGTATATACCAACCATTTTTTATAGGACGATATAACTCTATATTTGCAGAATATCTTTGAGCAACTTGATCCAAATCTTCTTCCGTAATTCTTTCTACGATATACATTTCAGTGCTGGGATCTAAGGCAACCTCTTTATCGTAGTTCTTTATATGATCCTCAAGATTTGGAGTATAGACATACTCCTTGTACCCTCCGCTGATAGAAACACCCCATGTATGAAAGAGCAAGCATACTTCTGATATCCCATCATACTGTATACTAATAATATCCAGTCTCTTGATTAAAGAGTCCAATTCCTTTTTATCTTTAGATGAAATAACATAGGCTGTACTATCTGTTTCGTCATAAGGGGGATAATGAAATCCATCGTACTTAACAGAAATTTTTCTCAATCTCTCAAATTCAGACTCGTAGAGATTGAAATGCTCTAACATTTGATGATCTGACGACACATTATTTCTTGTACACCCAAAAAGCAAAAAAATGAATGTGATTAAAAAGAACATTAATGATTTAGGCATTTCTTAATATTTACAGGTTTGTTATCTTGATAAGATTTATAGATTTCTTCTA
>OHQM01000649.1_pt1 | contig 17476 bp, 9 predicted proteins | sample 1577941 | NCBI WGS metagenome assembly OHQM01 (sample SAMEA3879604, study PRJEB24766) | human gut metagenome | biome: human-associated habitat; feature: feces | place: USA | collected 1985/1987
TCTGTTTTTTCATCTTTTGGCTTATTATTCAAAAGTATAAGTTTGCACTTTTTCCACTGGTAGCATTTCTTTTATGCTATTCACAAATACGGACTTATCTCCCGCTCAATTTCCACACTAGCAAATTACCCGAAAACAGTTTCAAGGTCTTGTCATATAACATCATGGGCTTCGACGGAGCGGTCAAAAAGGATGGTGAGAATCTCATTCTGAATTATCTGAAGAATAGCGGAGCAGATATCTTATGCCTGCAAGAATACCAAACGATAGAATCTCCCCGTTATCTCAGCCAGAAAGATGTGGAAAAGGCTTTAAAAGATTATCCCTATCATAACATCCAGATAGTGGGAAGAGGAAGTGGAAAAGGCCACACCAACCGGATAGCCTGCTACTCTAAATTCCCTATTCTTTCATCCCGTAAACTGGATTATGTCAGTGAATACAATGGTTCAGTGGTTTATGAACTGAAAATGGGAGAAGATACCGTAATGCTCATCAACAATCATCTGGAATCTAACAAGCTGACTAAAGAAGACAAAGTAGTCTACGAAAGTATGCTCAAATCTCCTGAAACGGAAAAAGTTAAAAGCGGTGCACGCCTGCTCATCCGCAAGCTAGCAGAAGCATCCGCCATTCGCGCCCCACAAGCAGACAGTATCGCCCAGGAAATCTCAGCGTCACGATACCCTTATATCATCGTCTGCGGCGACTTTAACGATACACCGATTTCCTATGCACACCGGGTCATTGAAAAAGGATTAAATGATGCTTTCACCAAGTCCGGCCGCGGACTGGGTATTTCTTATAATCAGAATAAATTCTATTTCCGGATAGACAATATCCTGGCAAGCAAAAACCTTAAACCTTATAACTGTACGGTGGATCGTTCCATAAAAGAATCCGACCATTATCCAATCTGGTGTTATCTGAAGAGAAAAGATTGAAAAACGAATTAATAATTAATACTTTATACCTAATACTTAGAACTTATGTTTAAGAAGTGTATTTTTATTTTAGCTACAAGTTGTATGATGTACTCCTGTACCACGCAAACGGAAACTAATCCGTTCCTGACTGAGTTCCAAACCGAACATGGCGTACCGCCTTTCGATAAAATCAAACTGGAACACTATGAACCTGCCTTTCTGAAAGGCATTGAAGAGCAAAATGCAAATATCGATGCAATAGTGAACAATTCCGAGGCGCCAACCTTTGAAAACGTAATCGTTGCTCTCGATAATAGCTCTCCGATATTGGACCGGGTTAGCGCCATCTTCTATAACATGACGGAAGCAGAAACAACAGATGATCTGAAAGAATTATCTATTAAACTCGCCCCGACATTGTCCGAACACAGTGATAATATCTCACTGAATCAGGATCTTTTCAAGAAGGTTGATGCTGTATACCAACAGAAAGATGCATTGGGACTGACTACCGAACAACAACGCCTGCTGGAAGAGACCTACAAAGGCTTTGTCCGTTCCGGTGCAAACTTATCCCCTGAGAAACAGGCACGTTTGCGCGAAGTCAACAAAGAACTTTCTACATTAGGTATCAAATTCAGTGATAATGTGCTGAATGAAAACAACGCCTTCAAACTTTATATAGACAAGGAAGAAGACCTTGCCGGACTGCCCGACTGGTTCCGTCAAAGCGCCGCTGAAAAAGCAAAAGAAGACGGACAAGAAGGCAAGTGGCTGTTTACATTGGGGAATGCCAGTCGTCTTCCATTCCTGCAATACTCCGAAAATCGTCCGTTACGCGAACAAATGTACAAGGCCTACATCAACCGCGGCAACAACAATGACAAGAATGACAACAAGAAGATTATTACAGACATCATAAAACTGCGTCTTGAAAAAGCGCAATTACTGGGCTTCGACTGTTATTCTAATTTTGTTTTGGATAATACGATGGCTAAAAACTCCACAACCGTTATGGACTTCTTAAACAACCTGTGGAGCTATTCATTGCCAAAAGCAAAAGCCGAAGCTGTTGAATTGCAGAACATAATGGATAAAGAAGGCAAAGGTGAAAAACTGGAAGCGTGGGACTGGTGGTTCTATACAGAAAAACTCCGCAAAGAGAAATACAATCTGGAAGAAGACGAAATCAAACCTTACTTTAAGTTAGAAAATGTACGCGAAGGCGCTTTCGCTGTAGCTAATAAACTTTATGGCATCACTTTAACGAAATTGGAAGGTATCCCCGTATACCACCCCGATGTAGAAGTATTCGAAGTGAAAGATGCAGACGGCTCACACTTGGGTGTTTTCTACGTAGATTATTTCCCCCGTCCGGGTAAGAGCGGCGGTGCATGGATGAGCAACTATCGCGAACAACAAGGTGCTATCCGCCCGTTGGTATGCAATGTATGCAGTTTCACACAGCCCGTAGGCGATATGCCTTCATTGCTGACTATTGACGAAGTGGAAACACTGTTCCATGAATTTGGTCATGCCCTGCATGGATTGCTGACAAAATGCAACTATAAAGGTATTTCCGGCACAAACGTAGTACGCGACTTCGTTGAGTTGCCTTCGCAAATCAATGAACATTGGGCTACCGAACCTGAAGTATTGAAAATGTATGCCAAACATTATCAAACCGGCGAAACTATCCCCGACAGCCTTATCGAAAAGATTCTGAATCAGAAAACCTTCAACCAAGGCTTCATGACCACCGAGTTACTGGCTGCTGCCATTCTGGATATGAATCTGCACAACCTGACAGATACCCAGAACCTGGACGTATTGGCATATGAGAAAGAGGCCATGGACAAACTGGGGCTTATTCCGGAGATAGCTCCACGCTACCGTACCACCTACTTCAACCATATCATTGGCGGTTATGCTGCCGGCTATTACAGCTATTTATGGGCAAATGTATTGGACAACGATGCTTTCGAAGCTTTCAAGGAACACGGCATCTTTGACAAAAAGACAGCCGACCTCTTCCGGAATAACGTTTTGGAAAAGGGTAACAGCGAAGATCCGATGACTCTTTACAAGAACTTCCGCGGAACGGAGCCACAACTGGAACCGATGTTAAAAAATCGCGGAATGAAGTAAAAACATTGCTATACGGAGGGAGTTAATTCTTTATCATGTGCAAATATTTGAGTTCCTTTTACTTCCGAATGTGAAAAAAAAACTATATTTGCAGCCTTGTACGCAACAGAAATTAATTAAAAAAGTAATCATAATAAACTAAAAGTAACATGCAAAACAAAGGATTTGTAAAGGTTTTTGCGGTATTGCTCACACTGGTGTGTGTGTTCTATCTCTCCTTTTCTTTTGTGACTCGCCATTATACCAATAAGGCTAAAGAGTTTGCAAAAGGCGATGTGAAAGTAGAGCAGGACTACCTGGATTCTCTGGCTAATGAGAAAGTATTCTTCGGCAATTGGACACTGAAACAGTGCCGAGAGATGGAGATCAGTTTAGGTTTGGACTTAAAGGGTGGTATGAACGTCATCCTCGAAGTTTCCGTTCCCGATGTAATCAAAGCATTGGCGGACAATAAACCCGACGAAGCATTCAACCAAGCATTGGCAAATGCTGCCAAACAAGCTATTAGCAGCCAAGACGACGTCATTACGTTGTTTGTGAGAGAGTATCACAAAATTGCTCCGGACGCACGTCTTTCCGAGCTTTTCGCCACTCAACAGTTAAAAGACAAAGTTAACCAAAAGACTTCTGACGCTGAAGTAGAAAAAGTACTGCGTTCGGAAGTAAAAGCCGCAGTTGATAACTCATACAATGTACTCCGTACTCGTATCGACCGCTTTGGTGTGGTTCAGCCCAACATCCAAAGTCTGGAAGACAAGATGGGACGTATCATGGTGGAACTTCCGGGTATCAAGGAACCGGAACGTGTAAGAAAATTACTTCAAGGTTCCGCTAATCTGGAGTTTTGGGAAACATACAACGCAAAGGATATTGCACCTTATCTGCAAGCTGCTGATAACAAACTGCGTAGCATTTTAGCCAATGAAGCACCTGCTGACAGTGCAGCTGTTGACAGCACCGCTGCTCCGGTTGTAGCACAAGCTATCAGCACAGCCGACAGTCTTGCCGCTGCATTGAAAGGCGAGAACAAAGCACAATCCGTTGATCTTGCACAAATCAAGAAAGAACATCCGTTGCTGGCTGTACTGCAAGTTAATTCCAGCGGACAAGGTCCTGTTGTAGCTTATGCTAATTACAAGGATACTGCTGACATCAACAAATATCTTTCCATGAAAGAAATTCAAGCCGAACTTCCGAAAGACCTTCGTCTGAAATGGGGTGTTTCCGCTTACGAATATGATCCGAAAGGACAAACTTTCGAACTTTACGCTATCCGCTCAACCGAACGTAACGGACGCGCTCCGCTGGAAGGTGATGTTGTTGTAAGCGCTAAAGACGAATACGATCAGTTTGGTAAACCTGCTGTAAGTATGTCAATGAATACAGACGGTTCACGCCGCTGGGCACAGTTGACTAAACAAAACATTGGTAAGAGCATCGCTATCGTATTGGACGGCTATGTATATTCTGCACCGAATGTAAATACTGAAATTACAGGTGGTAACTCGCAAATCACGGGTCACTTTACTCCCGAACAGGCAAAGGACTTAGCGAACGTACTGAAATCCGGTAAGATGCCGGCTCCCGCACGTATCGTTCAGGAAGATATCGTAGGTCCGTCTTTGGGACAGGCATCTATCAACGCCGGTGTATTCTCATTCATCGTAGCATTGATACTATTGATGATTTATATGTGCTCCATGTACGGTTTCATTCCGGGTATGGTTGCCAACGGCGCATTGGTACTGAACATGTTCTTTACAATGGGTATCCTTTCATCCTTCCAGGCGGCTCTGACAATGTCCGGTATTGCCGGTATGGTGTTAGCCCTGGGTATGGCTGTGGATGCGAACGTGTTGATCTATGAACGTACAAAAGAAGAGTTACGCGCAGGTAAGGGTGTGAAAAAAGCCCTCGCAGACGGTTATTCTAATGCATTCTCCGCTATCTTCGACTCAAATTTAACGTCTATCATCACGGGTATTATCCTGTTTAATTTCGGTACAGGTCCTATCCGTGGTTTTGCCACGACCTTGATTATTGGTATCTTGATTTCATTCTTTACCGCTGTGTTCATGACACGTCTGGTATATGAATACTTCATGAATAAAGATAAATGGCTGAACCTGACTTTCTCTTCCAAGATCTCTAAGAACCTGATGACGAATGTACATTTCGACTTCATGGGTAGAAATAAGCAATGGTTTACAATTACAGGCATTATCCTTGTTATCTGTATCGGTTCACTGTTCGTGCGTGGCTTGAGCCAGAGTATCGACTTCACCGGTGGACGCAACTTCAAGGTACAGTTTGAAAACGCCGTAGAACCGGAACAAGTACGTGAGTTAATCGCCAGCAAGTTCGGTGATTCTAATGTAAGTGTAATTGCTATCGGTACCGATAAGAAGACTGTACGTATCAGCACAAACTACCGTATCGAAGAAGAAGGTAATAATGTCGATTCAGAAATCGAAGCATATCTGTATGAAACGCTGAAACCGGTATTGACGCAGAACATCACGCTGGAGACATTCATCGACCGCGAAAATCACACAGGTGGCAGTATCGTCAGCTCACAGAAAGTAGGTCCGAGTATCGCAGATGATATCAAGACTTCGGCCATGTGGTCTGTAGTTCTCGCTCTTATCGCCATCGGTCTCTACATCTTGATCCGTTTCCGCAACATTGCATATAGTGTGGGTTCCGTAGTTGCACTGACCAGTGATACATTAATGATTCTTGGCGCTTATTCATTGTGCTGGGGTTGGATGCCGTTCTCTCTTGAAATTGACCAGACATTTATCGGTGCTATCCTTACGGCTATCGGTTACTCTATCAATGATAAAGTGGTAATCTTCGACCGTGTACGTGAATTCTTCGGCCTGTACCCGAAACGTGACAGAAAGCAATTGTTCAATGATTCGTTGAATACGACTCTGGCACGTACTATAAATACTTCATTGAGTACATTAATCGTGCTGCTGTGTATCTTCATCCTTGGTGGTGACTCTATCCGCAGTTTCGCATTTGCAATGATTCTCGGTGTTGTAATCGGTACATTATCTTCTCTGTTCGTTGCATCTCCTATCGCATATATGATGATGAAGAACAAAAAGATTGTTGAGCCTGCTGTTGAAATAGCAAAATAAGAATTATATAGTAACAAAACAAAAAAGGGAAGCCGAATAAATGGCTTCCCTTTTTTGTTTTGTAGTCCCGAGGGGAATCGAACCCCTATCTAAAGTTTAGGAAACTTCTATTCTATCCGTTGAACTACAGGACCAAAAACATTTACGGTTGCAAAGATAAAGCATTCTCCCGATTTAACAAAGGCGAATGAATCTTTTATCGAGAAGTTAAAGAAATACAGTCTACACAAGATTTTATCAAAGTGTCAACCTAAATCAGCTACAAACAGTAGTATATTGGCGATTCAATCTTACATTTAGTCAACAGTTACGCAACCAAAAATAAATGATAATATGCAACTTTTATCCGTTCAAGTCAGACACATAGTCAGAGTTTTGTTCACTCCAAATATCAAAAAACACTCATTTCTCAATTCTTTTAGAACACAATCACAGATTAACTCAAAAAGATTTTGCCAAGTCGCATAACTTTCCGACATTTGCAAACGCATCTTTAAAAGCGTAGTACTTTTTGTAAGTACCCCAACCAACATAAGAACAGATTTTAAGTGATCCTATAAATTAATCATAGTAATACGAAATTATGGCAAACGACATGATGGTAAAAGAACTGGATCAAGTGGTAGTCCGCTTTTCCGGAGACTCCGGCGATGGTATGCAGCTCGCCGGCAACATCTTTTCAACAGTATCGGCTACGGTGGGAAATGACATCAGTACTTTCCCTGACTATCCCGCAGATATCCGCGCCCCGCAAGGCTCTCTGACCGGCGTATCAGGTTTTCAGGTACACATCGGCGCCAGCAAAGTATTCACCCCGGGTGATAAATGCGACGTATTGGTAGCTATGAACGCTGCCGCATTGAAAACACAGTATAAGTTTGCTAAGTCTACTGCTTGTATCATCATCGACACAGACTGTTTCCAGGCTTCCGATTTACAGAAAGCCGCTTTCAAGACTGACAATCCTATCGAAGAAATGGGTATTAAGCAAGACGTGATTGCTGCTCCTATCTCTCAAATGGTGAAAGATTGCCTGGCAGAAACAGGTATGGACAATAAAGCAATGCTGAAATGCCGCAACATGTTCGCTCTCGGCCTGGTTTGCTGGTTGTTCAATCGTGACCTGAAGATTGCAGAAGATTTCCTTAGAGAGAAATTCGCAAAAAAGCCGGAAATAGCTGAAGCCAACATCAAGGTAATTCACGCCGGCTACGACTATGGTCACAATACACATGCTTCTGTAGCGCATACTTATAAGATAGAAAGTAAGATAAAAACACCCGGAATATACATGGATATCATGGGTAACAAAGCTACAGCCTACGGTTTCATTGCTGCTGCAGAAAAGGCAGGTCTGAAGTTATTCCTGGGTTCTTATCCCATCACTCCTGCTACGGACGTATTACATGAACTCTCCAAACATAAATCTTTAGGTGTCATTACCGTTCAATGCGAAGATGAGATTTCCGGCTGTGCTACAGCTATCGGTGCATCTTTTGCAGGCGCATTGGCTGTAACTACCACTTCCGGTCCGGGTATCTGCTTGAAATCAGAGGCTATGAACCTGGCAGTGATTACAGAACTTCCTCTGGTTGTTCTGAACGTACAGCGCGGTGGCCCTTCCACAGGTTTGCCGACTAAATCGGAACAAACTGACTTATTGCAGGCTTTGTTTGGCCGTAACGGTGAAAGCCCGATGCCGGTTATTGCCGCAACCTCACCGACAAACTGCTTCGATGCAGCCTATGCAGCTTGTAAAATGGCTTTGGAACACATGACTCCGGTAGTTCTGTTAACAGACGGTTTCGTAGCCAACGGTTCCGGTTCATGGAAGCTGCCGAACCTGGATACATATCCTGAAATCAAACCTCAGTATGTTACTCCTGAAATGAAGGATAACTATACTCCTTATAAACGCAACCCTGAGAACCAGGTACGTTACTGGGCCATTCCGGGACAAGAAGGCTATACTCATATCCTCGGTGGTCTGGAAAAAGACAGCAACACAGGTGCGATCTCTACCGATCCTGAAAACCACAACCTGATGTGCCACCTGCGTGCAGAAAAAGTTGCAAAGATTGCTGTGCCCGATGTAGAAGTACAAGGCTATGCAGATGATGCAGACCTGCTGATTGTAGGTTTTGGCGGTACTTACGGACACTTGTATTCTGCTATGGAAGAGATGAACAAAGCCGGACAAAAAGTAGCCTTAGCTCACTTCTCTTATATCAACCCACTGCCTAAAAATACGGCTGAAGTATTGAAGAAATATAAGAAAGTGGTAGTTGCCGAACAGAATCTGGGACAATTTGCCGGTTATCTCCGCATGAAGGTAGATAATTTCACTCCGTATCAATTCAACGAAGTCAAGGGACAGCCGTTCGTAGTAAGCGAATTGGTGGCTGCCTTCACCAAGATACTGAAGAAGTGACAAGCTACAGGCTATGAGTAACAAGTACTGCTCTGAACAGACTTGTAGCTTGTAGCTCGTAACTCGTAGCTACTAAAAAACTTATCAACTTAAAACTTAAGAACATCATGAGCGAATATACAGCTAAAGATTTCAAAAAAGGACAACCTCGTTGGTGTCCGGGTTGCGGTGACCACTTCTTCTTGAATTCACTGCACAAAGCATTGGCAGAAATCGGTGTTAAGCCTTGGGAAACTGCCGTTATTTCAGGTATCGGTTGCTCTAGCCGTCTACCTTATTATATGAATACATATGCGATGCAGACTATCCACGGACGTGCTGCCGCCATCTCTACCGGATGTAAAGTAACCAATCCTAACCTGAGCGTTTGGCAGGTTTCAGGTGACGGTGACGGTCTGGCTATCGGTGGTAACCACTTTATCCATGCTATCCGTCGCAATATAGATATCAACATTCTGTTGCTGAACAACCGCATCTACGGTTTGACAAAAGGACAATATTCTCCGACGTCTCCCCGTGGCTTCGTCAGCAAATCCTCTCCTTATGGTACGGTAGAAGATCCGTTCCACCCAGCTGAACTTTGCTTCGGTGCCCGTGGACGTTTCTTTGCACGCTGTGTAGCTACAGATGGTCCCGGTACAGGAGAAATTCTGAAGGCTGCCGCTAACCATAAAGGAGCCGCTGTGTGTGAGATTCTGCAACACTGCGTTATCTTCAATGACGGAACCTACGACTCTGTATACAACAAAGACGGACGTGCCAAAAATGCTATCTATCTGGAACACGGTAAGCCGATGCTTTTCGGTGAGAACAAAGAGTTTGGATTGATGCAGGAAGGCTTCGGACTGAAAGTTGTGAAGTTGGGCGAGAACGGTATCACAGAAAAGGATATCCTCGTTCATGATGCACACTGCATGGATAATACATTGCAACTGAAATTGGCTCTGATGGAAGGGCCTGACTTCCCGGTTGCTCTCGGTGTGATCCGCGATGTAGAAGCTCCGACTTATGACGATGCTATCATGGAACAGATTGAAGAAGTATCGGCAAAGAAGAAGTATCACAACTTCAAGGAACTGTTGATGACAAATGATATTTGGGAAGTGAAGTAAACTATACGCAAGTATAAATCCGCTTTCCTCTTACAACACCTCATTGCCAAACTATAAAAGAGTGACGGCAATGAGGTGTTTTTTTTATAATCCACAGAATAAATATATTCCCCTTTCCCTTTGATAATAAAAGAATTAGTGTATATTTGCATCAGGCATACATTAACCTTTAACATCACTGTACTATGGGTAGAAGATTAATCTTTGACCGGTTTTCCCAGCAAGCTCTCCAGACCTTGCACCGGTATCGTGCCGTAATGTTCAGTCCCACCCTTTATTCATGTTTTTAGTTCGCGAGTGATATTTATTTTCAGTCATTTACTAAACATGAATAGATTATGGATAATAGACCTACCATAGCCGAGGTACAAGAATGGGTACTGAAGCTACACAACACGTGTGAGCAAACCATCACAAACGAAGAGCGCAAAGAACAGCATAAATATGCCGTTATGGTGCAACGTCCGCAGGACAAGAAGTTCCTGGTAAAAATGCTGGACGAATCTTCGCAGATACGTGACCGCAAGAAACTCGCCACCCGCATTAAGACTCTGATAGACCGCTATGGAGTACCCGAATTTCTGAACAAGCGGGATACTTTCCTCTTTAAAATGTACCAAGCCTTCGGACATCATTTCGACTTCATTGCCATACCTATTATAAAGAAACGCTTACGCATGGATACGTCCAAAGTTATCCTTGATGAAGCACGTCCCAAGTTAACCCGACACCTGTCCGAACGTGCACAGCAAAAGGTTGGACAAAATGTGAACCTACTGGGTGAAGTCGTTTTAGGCAATGGGGAAGCAGATCACCGTTACTATCATTACCTGGAAGCATTGGAAGCTCCGGATATTAACTATATCTCCGTAAAGATATCCGGCATCTATGCCCAGACGCATGCTTTGAATTATGAAGAGAGTTTCCCGGAACTGGTGAAACGCATGTCCGCTCTCTACCAAAAAGCAATAGATTTCCCGCATACAGATGAAAACGGAGTGAAACATGCGAAGTTTGTCAATCTGGATATGGAAGAATATAAAGATTCACACTTTACTTTACGCCTGTTTAAAACTGTACTAAGCAAACCGGAATTCAAAGACTATTCAGCTGGTATCGTTGTACAGACTTATCTGCCCGATGCTTATGATTTCCAGACGGAATTGCTGGAATTTGCAAAGACACGCGTGGCAGAGGGAGGTGCACCACTCAAAATGCGCCTTGTAAAAGGTTGTAATCTGGAAATGGAAACGGTGATTTCTTCCTTGCGCGGCTGGCCCAACCCCATACTTTCCACAAAAACGGAAGTAGATGCAAACTACCTGCATATTCTGGAACGCGCCCTGCTGCCCGAAAATGCAAAAGCGTCGCACATCGGAGTGGCTTCGCATAACCTGTTCACAATAGCCTACGCTTATCTGTTAAGCCAGAAAAACAACAGTTCAGAGTATATGACATTTGAGATGTTGGAAGGTATGGCCGACCATGTATGGCGCGCGCAGTCGCAACTGGGTAATCACATCATACTATATGCACCGGTAGTGAAAAATGAACATTTCCTGAATGCAGTCTCTTATCTGGTACGCCGTATGGATGAGAATACAGCTCCGGATAACTTCCTCACTCACTCATTCAATCTGAAACCGGGAACCGACACCTGGAATTTCCTGCAAAAGCAGTTTGAAGAAGCATATCACAAGAAAGACAGAGTTTCTCATATTCCTACGCGCACGCAGAACAGGCTTTTACCGTATTCTCCCGTCCCCCCATCCGACGTGATGAAAAACGAACCGGATACGGATTTTGACCTGCCTCAAAACCAGGAATGGGTACGAAAGATCTTTGCCAAATGGAAAAAGTCTTCCGCCGATACTCCAGAAATCATTCCTCTGCAAATAGGAACCGAAGACATCATCTGTGAAAAACGCCATAAGTACATGGACCGCTGCCAGAATGATGAAGTATGTATTTGCGAAATGTCGCAAGCCAATACGGAACAAGTAAAGCAAATCATCGGCATTGCAGAAAAAGATCCCGCAGGCTGGCGGAACACCACTTTAGAGGAACGTCATAGAATCATGTTCGAAGCAGCCAATCGCCTAGGTGATATGCGCGGAGACCTGATAGGCAGCATGTGTGCTGTAACAGGTAAAACAGTGGTAGAAGGCGATGTGGAGGTATCCGAAAGTATTGACTACGCCCGCTTCTATACCACAACAATGAAAACATTCGCCGCACTGCATGATGTGGACATCACCTCCAAAGGAACAATCCTCGTCATTTCACCGTGGAACTTCCCATGCGCCATTCCTATCGGCGGCATTGTAGCCGGATTGGCCGGCGGCAATACCGTGATACTGAAACCCGCAACAGTAGCCGCTCCCGTAGCGTGGCTATTTGCCAAAGCTTTCTGGGATGCAGGAGTGCCCAAAGAAGCATTGCAAGTCATTATTACCGACCGTGAAGCACTGAAAGAATTGACCACAGCTCCGGCTATCAAGCATATCATCCTGACAGGAGGTACGGATACAGCCCAAAGCATTGCACGTACCAACCCGTCTACCCCACTTTCCGCCGAAACCGGTGGGAAAAACGCTATTATCCTTACAGCCTCAGGCGACCGTGATCATGCCATTATGAATATCATTGCTTCTGCTTTCGGGAATGCCGGACAAAAGTGCTCAGCATGTTCCCTACTGCTTGTAGAACGCTCTGTATACGAAGACAAGAACTTCCAGGATAAGCTGAAGGATGCCGCCACCAGTATGAAAGTAGGCAGTGTATGGGAAGCCGGTAATGTAGTAGGCCCCATGATTACCAACCGGAACGACAAGTTACTGCAAGCCCTCACACTGGAATCCGGCGAGTCCTGGCTGGTTCCACCTAAGTTTATCGACGAGAAGCAATACATCCTCGCCCCTACCGTGAAGTGGGGAGTAAAACCGGGCAGTTATTCATTCCGCACCGAATTGTTCGGTCCCATGTTAAGCGTGGCTTGCATTGACAATCTTCAACAGGGAATAGAGTTGGTAAACAGCCTGGACTACGGTTTGACTTCCGGTCTGCAAAGTCTGGATGAGAACGAGCAGAAACTCTGGAAGAACTCCATTCTGGCAGGTAACCTTTATATAAATCGTGGCATCACAGGTGCTATTGTCAACCGCCAACCTTTCGGCGGAATGAAACTGTCTGCTTTCGGTGGCGGTGTAAAAGCAGGCGGACCAAACTATTGCGCCTGCCTTGTGAAGATTACCGACAAGCCGGAAAGCAATACGGATTACAAGCAAAGTTATCCCCATGCGTATGAGGAAGAATTTGCGCATGCACGGGATATCAATAAGTTATATGGCGAACAAAATGCATTCCGCTATCTGCCATTAAAGAATATGGTGCTCCGTCTTTTCACGGGAGATAGTAACGAAGAAGCGGAAATGATCGCACTTGCCGCAAAACTCTGCCATACACCACTGACTATCAGCTTCGCCCCGAATGATGATCGGACTACTGCATTATCATCTACCGGTTGTACACTAAAGAAAGAAACGTTCGATGAATTCCTCAAAACAATGAGGACTTATGAACGCATCCGCACTTGTGGCGCTGATATTCCGATGGAAATGTATGAAGAGGCAGCCCGTAGAAACAAATACATTGCCACGGCAAAACCTGTGAAAAACGGACGTGTAGAGTTAATACATTATATTAAAGAGCAAAGCATCTCATTTGAATACCATCGATATGGCAGTATTCTGGATGTGCCACCTGTAGAATAACAATTTAAAAGAACGTGATCCGGCTTGTCTGTAAAAAAAAACAGACAGGCCCGGTCACGCTCATATACGATAAGAGAATATCAATCCTCCGGATTAGCCTCTTCGTTCTCCGCCGGCAACGGCAAAGAAACAGTAAATTCGCTATATTTCCCTTCTATACTCTCCACACTGACGTACCCTCCATGCTCCCGGGCTACATTCATCACATAGTTCAGTCCCAAACCGAAACCGGATACTTTCTTCTTCTCATCCTCGTTCCGGGTAATGACGCGTTCAAACTTATCAAATACAATCCGTTGAGCCGCAAGCGGAATACCGATTCCATTATCCCGTACCCTGATCTGAATATACTGTCCGGAAAGGCAGGAAGTAATCTGTATATCTATTGTATCCTTAGAATATTTCACAGCATTATCTATCAGGTTACTTAAAGCCTCTTTCAGATACTCCTCATCAGCATAAACTCCCTCTTCCTGCAAATCAACCTGAAATGTGATAGGCTTTTCTGCCTTAGCAGTGAACGTGTGTACCAACTCATCCACCATAGGACGGAGTTGAATCCAATTCTTATCCAGCAATAATTGTCCATGTTCCAGTTTAGAGATAGTCAGTACTTTATTGGCCAGTGCAAGCAAATGTTGAGCTTCCGCCTCCAGTATATCGAAGTGTTTTTCTTTCTTCTCAGGCTTACTATCTACCTTTCCACTACGAAGCACTTTAAGCCCAATCAAGATGGAACTGATCGGATTCTTCATGTCGTGAACCATAGCAGAAGAGAAATCTTCACGCATTCGTGCCAACTCATCCTGCCGGCGGATAATATCCACCTGTTTACGTATGGCAAATAATAGAAGTCCCAAAGCCACTATCGTTCCGAAGAACATATAAAGCAGTTTGCCGATAAACCCGGCACGAAGATTCTGGATATAAGCATGTACCCCCTGAGCGTCATTCACAGGGCACACGAAGGTATAGTGCTGCTCCAACAGCTTCCGATAATCAGAAAAATACCGTAAATCCTGTTTCAATACGATGGAATCACTGTGTAAAGATACTGTATCCAGGCGGAACTTGATCCGCTTCAGATTCACATCATCCAGTTCGCGACGAAAAAAGGCAGCCAGATCTTTAGTCTGACCGGTCTCAAATGCATCCGTCGCACGCCCGTAAGCCTCATGGATATTACGTATTACTTGCTGCCGGTTCAGTCCGAAACTTCGTCCCACCCAATTTCCAAGCAAGTACAGGACAGCGGCAGTTGCAGTTATTGTAAAGAGTATATAATACGACTTTTTCATCAAGCATTCTATATTTCAGGCAAATATAGATAAACTTTTCTTTCCATCTTAACATAAAGATAACATTCTGATAACCTAAATTAATTTCATACTCTTGTTATCTTTGCAGCGTAGAAATCAGTAAAAAGGAATTATGGAAAAGAAAGAAGTAAATAAGGAGCCATTCAACCGCCCGGATGGAGTGGAAGTGAAACTCACGGCAAAGTCTATCAACATAAGAGGATTTCTGTTTTTTTTCATTCTGTTCCTGACAGGCAGCTATCTGTTTGTTTATGTATGGGATGAACCTTCATCCTATAGTGCCGGTCGTTTATTGGGTACCACTGTAAAAGAAATCAGTAATCCCCAAGTTATGCTTTGCATATTTTTATTCCTCGTGTTTTATATACTAATCCAGGCAGGGATTCTTTACTGGTTTAGCGGAAAGGATAAAAAGCTCCTACACTGGCATTTTGACTGGACTGGAGTAGGATTTTCTCTGACTCGTCCTATTCCATTGAAGTTCTATCGGGTATCCTTATTATTACCGGGCATCTTATTGGGAGTGATGCCTGCAATCCATGGATTCTGTACAGGAGAGGCCAATATATTCTTTCTGGGATTATTCGGTATTCTGGGTGGTACGGGAGATTTTCTTTTTTGGTACAGCCTTCGTGCCTTTGATGACGAAGACCTACTCTTGGCCGGTAAAAAGGCTTTTCAGGCCACTATTATAAAACGCAATTACGGGAAGAATGACTAAAGAGAACTCCGGGGAGAACTACTAACAAACAGACTCTCCTTTGCTTTTGCTTAAGACCTTTTTACGCCCAGTACTAAGCCTTATTGGATGTCAACCAAGATTAACAGGCCTGTCAACCTTGGTTAACGGATCCATCAACCTTGGTTGACAAGTCGGTCAACCAAGGTCAACACCTCATTATTCCTAAGACAAATGTGATCTTCCACTGATTATAAACAGAATAACGCCTGGTGTAAAACGAATAAATGCACCATTCCGTTAAGGGCTGACTGTGAACCAAAATCAGGACAAGACAAAGTGAGGGTAGATTAGGGAAACTTTTTATTATTCTTTTTCGCCGAATGCCAAATCTCCTGCATCTCCCAACCCCGGAACGATATATGAATGTTCGTTTATCTCTGGGTCGATGGCAGCACACCATATTGTAGTCTTGTCTTCAGGAAATGTTTCAGCAATGTGTTCTACCGCCTGACGGCTGGCAATAATGGAAGCGACATGTATCTCCGACGGGTGCCCTTTCGTCAGCATAGCCTGATAGCTCAGTTCCATGCTACTACCTGTTGCCAGCATAGGGTCCGTAATAATCAGTGTCTTTCCGTCAATGCGTGGTGAAGCGATGTACTCAATATGAATATCAAACTTCAGCGTATCCTTATACTTTCGGTAAGCGGAAACAAAAGCATTTTCCGCACCATCAAAGTAGCTCAGAAAGCCCTGATGGAAAGGTAGTCCGGCACGCAGAATGGTGCTTAATACCAACTGATTATCCGGAGTTTGCACAGATGCTATCCCCAGTGGAGTCTGGATATTCTTCAACGAATAAGCAAAGTCCTTACTCATTTCATACGCCATAATTTCCCCGATGCGTTCAATGTTTCGGCGAAAGCGGAGACGGTCGTTTTGTACTTGCACATCCCGGATCTCGGCAACATACTGGTTCAGGATGGAGTTTGTTTCGGCAAAATTGATTATCTTCATGATAGTTTATTGAATTATTATGCGCAAAGTAAACGATTTCTTGCGCAATTTGCAACATTCAGTTTGCAGATATTGTTATGGAGTTATAAAAGACTTCTCATTAAAGAAAAATTTCTCTAATCAGGTGATTGTTTCGAAAGAAAATACTACTTTTGTACGCGAAAAACAAGGGGCTGTTTGGAATACAGCTTGATTCATACCAATTCTCCCCTTGAAATAAGGTAAAAAGATATTAGCAAGAGATTATAAACCAAATACCAAAATTTTAAATCATTAAAAGAAATGGCAAATTTAGATTTAAGCAAGTACGGTATCACAGACGTAAAGGAAATCATCCACAACCCGTCTTATGATGTACTGTTCGCAGAAGAAACCAAACCAAGTTTGGAAGGTTTTGAAAAAGGTCAGGTAACTGAACTGGGTGCTGTAAATGTTATGACAGGTATTTATACCGGTCGTTCTCCTAAAGATAAATTCTTCGTTAAGAATGAAGCCAGCGAAAACACTGTATGGTGGACTTCAGACGAATACAAAAACGACAACAAACCTTGCTCTGAAGAAGCTTGGGCTGACTTAAAGGCTAAAGCTGTAAAAGAATTGAGCGGCAAACGTCTGTTCGTTGTTGATACATTCTGTGGCGCTAACCCTGCTACTCGCCTGAAAGTACGTTTCATCATGGAAGTTGCTTGGCAAGCCCATTTCGTAACCAACATGTTCATCCGCCCGACCGCTGAAGAACTTGCTAATTACGGTGAACCTGACTTCGTATCTTTCAACGCTTCTAAAGCTAAAGTTGACAACTACAAGGAACTGGGTCTGAACTCTGAAACAGCTACTGTATTCAACCTGAAGACTAACGAACAAGTTATCCTGAATACTTGGTACGGTGGTGAAATGAAGAAAGGTATGTTCTCTATCA
>OHQM01000658.1_pt1 | contig 17343 bp, 15 predicted proteins | sample 1577941 | NCBI WGS metagenome assembly OHQM01 (sample SAMEA3879604, study PRJEB24766) | human gut metagenome | biome: human-associated habitat; feature: feces | place: USA | collected 1985/1987
ATCTGCACGATATCCCTTGTATACACCGCCAATATCAAACATTAATACATCCCCGCAGGATAAAACACGTTCGCCATTTGTATGATGAGGCAGGGCGGTATTAGGACCGGAGGCAACGATTCCCGGTCCTACAGAATCAAAGCCTTCATCAAGTCTCAATTCCATTAAACGAGAGGCAAGCTCGCATTCTGTCTTGCCGATGATTGGTTCTGAAAGCAATTTGGTAAGAGCCCGTTCAGCCATATGCTGAGCTTCTTCTATCATCTGAATTTCTTCAGGTTCTTTTTTACGCCGGATGGGGCTTAACAGAGTATCGGCGTTTTGCCATTGAAGCTCAGGGGAAAGGGCTTGCATCGAAAGGAGAAAACCTGCCCGCATTTCTCTTCCAATAGCAATGCGCCCTTTTGGAGGCAGTAAGCTGCAAATGATTTTTTCAGCATTGTCCAGATCGGAATAGGTAAGTATCTCTAATTCGTCTGCTAATTGAGGTTCATTTTCAGCTTCGATACAGGGAAGCAGCAGAACAGAACGTTTCTGTGTGAGAATAAGGGCGGAAATCCGCTGGGCGGGCTGCTTATAGCTTCCGGTCAGATAGAGGTAGTCAGTGGAAGGGGTAAAAATCGAAGCGTCAATGCAATGGTATAACATAGCACGTCTTAAGTTCTGACGACGTTTTTCAAATATGCTCATATAACATTTATTCCTCCTGTATTTTTATGCTTTATTTCAGCTAAATCCAAGTATCGAAGCATACAAATGGTGTATTTTGTCAATAATTCAAAATAAACAAAGAAAAATATAGCAAGTATTGACAATTGCAATTTATTGATGTTATTATAAATCATATCAGAGATAATAGCAATAAAAACAGCGAAAAGAACGAAGTGTTTTATGAAAAACAATGAAAGGAGAACGAGACTAATGACTGAACGGGAGCGGGTATATAATTTATTGGAGGGAAAAGAAGTAGATAAGGTTCCCACCGGATTCTGGCTTCACTTTCCGGAAAATATGCATCATGGAGATGCTGCCATTAAGGCACATTTAAAATTCATGGAGGAAACGGGAACGGATATTTTAAAAGTTATGAACGAAAATCTCCTTTATGATGGAGAAAGTAAGATCCGGAGCACTGCAGATCTTAATAAGTTCCGCAGATATTCCCGAAAGGATAAAATTTTTATAGACCAGATGGACATTATTAAACGTTTGAGCGATCAGACCCAGGGGCGATATCCAATATTAATTACAATACATGGCCTGATTGCATCGGTATTCCATGGAACAGGTTTTGCCGGAAATTATTCCACCATGGGGTACGGTCTTTCTGTTTTTAATCGCGAACAGCCTCAGAAAATGAAACAGGTTTTTGAAATGTATACAGATTCTCTGATAGAGTTAGTAGATTGTTCTTTAGAAGCAGGCGCAGACGGAGTTTTCTATGCCGCTTTAGGAGGCGAAAAAAACTGGTTTGACCATGATGAATATATGGAATCTGTCTCTGTCCATGAACAGAGACTGTACCAGCATATTAAAGAAAAAACGAAGCTCAATGTATTACATATCTGTAAATCCGATATCGACTTTGAACGTTTTACTGTACTTGAACCAGCCGTAGTTAACTGGGGAATTTATCATAATAACTTAAGCTTAACAGACGGCGCAAAATTATTCCCGAATAGCGTTATATTGGGAGGATTCCCTGACAGAAGCGGCGTACTGGTAGATGGTACAAAAGAAGAAATCGAAGCTCATACGGAAATGGTTTTAAACGAGATGAAAGGAAAGCCATTTATTGTAGGTTCAGACTGTACGTTACCAACAGAGATTTCTCCGGAACGTATTCACTGCGTAGTAGAAGCTGTGAAAAAGCTTTCTGGCAGATAGGAACAATAAAAATAAGGAACCGCCGTTATGCGGCGGTTCCTTAAATAAAACCACAGACTTATTTTATATGAATGGATAAAAGCTGTGATTCCATACAGAGAATATCCATTCGCAAAAGAGATTGGGCTGCTTCAAGATTTCCTGCCTCTATAGCCTGCGTTATGAGAGAATGAGCATGTGTATCATCTCCCGGAAGAATAACAGCCTGCTTTTCAATGGAATACAGCTGTGCATAGGCTCTGGTACAGGAGGACAAAACACGCTCCATTGTTTCCAAAATATACTCATTGTTGGCTATCTCTACCAGCGAAAGATGAAATTCAATATTTCGGTTCCAACTGCTCCAGACATCCTTTTCAATAAGCGGTTTTTCTCTTTGACGATTTAATTCCTTTAATTCACTAAGTTGTTCCGGAGTAATTCGTTCAATGATTTTGGGGAGGCTTCCGAGTTCGAGTAAAAGGCGTGTTTCTGTCAGATTATGGATATCTTTCGCATTGATGGTAACGACTTGATAGCCGCAGCGTGGAATACTTTTTAAAACATGGTCATGGCAAAGCTGAATAAGAGCTTCCCGTACTGGTGATTTACTGATACCAAAATGAGACGTAAGCTGCTTTTCTGTAATGATATCATCATTTTGAAGCTGACCATTGCAAATCATTTCAATAACTTGTCGATAAACGTTATCCTTTAATGTGATTTTAAGATTATTACTTGTCAATATTAATTCTCCTTTGTGGATGGCAGACAAGAGAGGATGGCTCTGATACCTGAAAATGGGTTATACTTTTTTGATAGTATCAGCAAAATGAATTTCTGTCAAGTAATTGGAATACAAAAAGAGACATTTTGAAAAATATCTAAATTTTTATAAAATATTTTGTAATTACTGTTGAAAACTTACAACAAAACAGTTGCTTTAAGCTCCTAAATATGATATGCTTACTAATAATATTAGAAATGCAGATCAAAGCTGAAAAGAAGCTGAAAATGCAGAAGTAAAGGCAGGGGTGAAATATGAATCGATTTCGATATATCTTTAAACGATTGCTGATTGCAATACCTACTTTCTTAGGAATTACAGTACTGGTGTATATGCTGTCTGCGCTGACGCCCAGCTCGCCTCTGGAGATTTTATTTAATGATCCCATGGCGACGCAGGAACAAATGGAAGCAATGGAAAAAGCATTAGGACTTGATCAGCCGGTTTATATCCAGTATTGGCACTGGCTGAAAAGTTTGTTAGGCGGAAATCTTGGAACATCTTATCGTACAGGACTTCCTGTAGCATCCATGATAGCCGAAAGAATCGGACCAACTTTGATTCTTACAGGCACAGCAATGCTGATTACCATTGCAGTATCCCTTCCTCTTGGAATTATGGCGGCGTATAAACCATATTCCGGATGGGATTACATTTCTTCCGGTATTTCCTTCGTTGGAGTTGCAATGCCAAACTTTTTTGCAGCACTGGTATTTATTTACCTCTTCAATGTAAAGCTGGGACTGTTCCCTTCTTCCGGTATGTATGATTCTTCCGGAGTAAGAACCTGGGGAATGTTTTTTCACCATCTTGTATTGCCGTCAACCGTTTTAGCAATCCAGTTGATTGGAAGCCTGATTCGGCAATGCCGCGGCTCTATGATGGAGGTACTTCAAAGCGATTATGTTCGTACTGCACGGGCTAAGGGACTCTTAGAGCCTCCGGTTTTAGTACGGCATGCTCTTAGAAATGCCTGGATTCCACTGGTTTCCTGGTTCGGAATGCAGATTCCGTTCCTGATCGGCGGCGCCGTGGTTACAGAACAGATTTTTGGCTGGCCGGGATTGGGAAGCCTGATGGTACAATCTATAAATGCCAGAGATTATCCGGCTATTATGGGAATTACAGTTGTGATTGCAATTGTTGTACTGGTAGGAAATCTGTTAGTGGATTTAATGTATAACCTGCTTGATCCAAGAATTCGTTATTAGGAAGGAGGAGACAACTGTGACAAAAGTGACTGCTTCCAGAAACGGCAAGGAAATTGCCACTAATTCATATATGAGAGATGTTATTCAGCGCTTCGCAAAGCATAAATTAGCTATAATCAGTCTGGTTGTGCTTATATTGGAAGTTTTGCTGGTAATCTTTCTGCCGTCAATTATGAAACTTGATCCATATACCTCAGACTACAATACCTTTTTTGGTGCAGGACCATCCGCAGCGCATTGGTTAGGAACCGATGATATTGGACGCGATAGTTTCGCAAGGTTTCTTTATGGAGGCCGGGTTTCTTTACAGGTCGGAATTATATCTGCTGTAATTAGTCTTACAGTAGGCGTACCGTTAGGTTTAATTGCCGGTTACTATAGAGGAATTCTTGAAACAGTAATTATGCGTCTGGCAGATATTTTTATGTCCTTTCCGTCTATGGTTCTGATCCTGGTTCTGGTTTCCGTTCTGGGACCCTCTGTAGCAACCGTAACGGTAGTAATTGGTATTTTAGGATGGCCCCGTTTTGCAAGAACAATCTATGGAAATGTATTGTCTGCAAGGGAAAGCGAATATGTAGAAGCTGCCAGAGCCATCGGGACAAAAGACGGTACGATTATGACAAAATATATTTTGCCTAATACATTTGCACCCGTTTTAATTGCATTTACTTTCCGGGCAGCTCAGGCGATTATTACGGAATCGGCCTTAAGCTTTCTGGGAATGGGCGTTCAGGCGCCGGAGGCATCCTGGGGAAATATTTTATACCAGGCTCAGTCTATCAGTGTTCTTGCAGAACGTCCCTGGCTTTGGATGCCTCCGGGAATCGCACTGCTTATAACAATTCTGTGTATAAACTTCTTAGGCGATGGAATCAGAGATGCTCTGGATACGAAGATGATCATCTGATTTCGGCAAAACCGGAATTTAGATAATATAACGTATAAAAAGTTATAAGAAAGAGGAGGAAAAGATCATGAAACATTCATTCTTCAAAGTAGCTGCCCTTATGATGGCATCTATGATGACACTTTCTGCCTGTTCACCGCCTAACGCGGCAGACAGCCAGCCCACCACTCAGGCAGCAGCCAAAGAGAGCTCTGCTGCGGGAGAATCTGCCGCAGCGGGAAAGGACGAAGGGAAAGCCGACGGCTCCTCGACAGTTACTATGGCTATGACTGCCCCTTGGGATACATTTATTCCTTTTAACACAACAAACGGCAATACGGATGCTGTTCTGGAATTAATGTATGACAAACTCATCGTTGTAAAAGCAAACGGAGAACATGAACCACGTTTGGCAACTGAATGGGGACAGGATGAAGAGACAGGTAAGATTCTGACTTTTAAGCTTAATGAAAACGCTAAATGGCACGATGGAGAGCCAGTAACAGCAAACGATGTTGTATTTACAGCTAAACTGATGGCAAATGAAGCAATTAACCATCCCAGAAGAAGTAAGGTTGCCTTTTTTGCAGGAACAGACGCCAGCGGTGTTCTGGTTCCGGATGAGGAATTTGGCGTTACAGCAGTTGATGAACATACGGTACAGTTTACGCTGAAGGACCCGTCACCCATCAGCTATATGCTCAGCCAGACATTCCGTGACTTTTATATTCTTCCGGAACACTGTTTAGCAGATATTCCAGCTGATAAGATTATGACTGACGAATTCTGGCAGCATCCCGTCGGCTCCGGTCCCTGCGTTTATGAAAGCGATATTTCCGGTGAGCGTATTGAATTTACCGCTAATAAGGACTATTATCTGGGCGCTCCTCAGTTTGACCGCTTTGTTGTTCGCGTGGTTCCAGCCAGCAATATGCTCAGTGGTTTAATGAGCGGAGAAATTGATATTACTGCCGGTGCAGGCCTTGGCAACATTCCTATGAACGATTGGGAAATGGCACAGGCACAGGAGAATTTAACTACAGAATCTGTAAAATCTCTTGGATATCAGTATCTGTCCATCAATGTAAATAATATTCCTAAAGAGGTGCGTCAGGCTGTTAATACTTCTATTAACCGTGAAGCAATTGTAAATAATCTGATGCGCGGTGAAGGCGAGGCCGCAGCGGGTCCTCTGCGTTCTAATCATCCGTATTTTAATCCAGAACTGCTTCCTATTCCGTACGATGTAGAAAAGGCTGCACAGATGGTTAAGGATTCCGGCTTTGATACTTCTAAAACATATGTGCTTCGTGTTTCACAGGGCAACGAAGTCCGTGAGAAAACAGCTCCGTTAATTCAGCAGGATCTTTCAAAAATTGGTATTAAGACAGAAATTGTTACAACAGATCATCCTACACACCTTGCTGAATGCCGTAAAGGAAACTATGACTTTGCTCTGATTGGTTCCGGCGGAAGCCCAGATCCGGCTGAAAGCGTTGTAAACGTTCGTCCGGGCCATGTAAATAACTTTTCTCAGAATGCAGATCCATCTCTGTATGAGAAAGGTATGGTAGAAGGTTTCCAGGTATTTACTTATGAAGAACGCCTTCCTATCTATCAGGAATATCAGATGATGCTGAGAGATCAGGTTCCATTCAGCTGGCTGTATTTCCAGAACGATTTAGTTGCATACAACAAGCGGATTTCCAACGTTCATTTTGAAGACTTCAGCTTATTAAATCGTATGGTATGGCAGTGGGAAATTGCAAAATAAATGATTAAAAAATAGCAACTACTGTTTCTGCTGCCCGGTTACAATCGGGCAGCAGATTTCAAAAGGGCGCACTGGAGAAATTGCCCTTATAATTGATTAGCATAAATGGGGTGAACATTATGACACAGCAGACAGAACCGATCTTACAGGTGGAAGGTCTGATAACTCAGTTCCGTACAAAGCATGGATATGTTACCGCCGTGGATGGAGCGAGTTTTACAGTACATAAGGGTGAAACATTAGGCATTGTCGGAGAATCCGGCTGTGGAAAAAGTGTGACATCTCTCTCCATCTTACGCCTGCTTCCCAATGGAATCGGCCGAATTGCCGGAGGAAAGGTATTATTTAAGGGTGAGGATCTTACCCAAAAAACAAATAAAGAGTTAAGCCATATACGCGGAAAAGACATTGCCATGATTTTTCAGGATTCCATGACATCCCTGAACCCTGTATTGACAGTGGGATATCAGCTTGAAGAAACGATTGCAGTACACAGCAATCTTCCACGCAGTGAAATAAAAAAACAGGCACTGGATATTTTGACAAAGGTCGGCGTGTCCGCACCAGAACAACGGCTGAAGGAATTTCCCCATCAGCTCAGCGGCGGCATGCGCCAAAGAGTTATGATTGCAATGGCTCTGTCCTGTAATCCGGCGTTGTTGATTGCAGATGAACCGACAACTGCTCTTGATGTAACGATACAGGCTCAGATTATAGATCTGATGGTGGAATTAAAGCATAAAATTGACGCGGCAATAATGCTTATTACTCATGATATGGGCGTAGTTGCTGAAATGGCCGATAATATTATGGTAATGTATGCCGGACAGGTAGTAGAGTATGGTACAGCAAGGCAGATTTTCGAAAATCCCCTGCATCCTTATACTCGGGGACTTTTAGCATCGATTCCCAGACTGGATCGCGATTCAGAACGGCTTCATGCAATTGATGGTACAGTCCCAAGCCTAAACGAGCTTCCGGCCGGATGCCGTTTTTGCGTACGCTGTGATTGTGCCATGGATGTATGTAAAGAAAAAATTCCGCCAGTATTCGAATCTCCAGAGGGACAGCAGGTGAGATGCTGGAAATACTGCGAGAAGTACAGGGAGGTGGCAAAATGACAGCATCCGAACCATTAGTGAAAATAGAACGATTAAAAAAACACTTTTCTTCCCGTAAACAGTTTTTGGGAGGTGAACCCAAAACAGTAAAGGCAGTGGATGATGTTAGCTTTGAGATTGCCAGAGGAGAAACGTTAGGCGTTGTAGGCGAATCCGGATGCGGAAAGTCTACCCTGGGCAGGGCAATTTTACGTTTGCATGAACCTGACAGCGGAAAGATTACTTATGATGGAGTAGATTTGCTGTCATTAAACCATAATGAGATGCGTAACTACCGTCAGAAAATGCAGATTATATTTCAGGACCCATATGCATCTTTAAATCCGCGAATGACAGTTAAGGAACTGATTTGCGCTTCTTTAGACGTTTTTAATATTGGATCAAAAAATGAGCGTATTGACATGGTCCTTGATATCATGGAAAAGGTTGGACTTCCGTTGGAATATCTGAACCGGTATCCACATGAATTTTCAGGCGGTCAGCGTCAGCGTATCATGATTGCACGGGCATTGATATTGAATCCTGATTTTGTTGTGGGTGATGAGCCTGTTTCGGCACTGGATGTGTCGGTCAGAGCACAGGTATTGAATCTGATGAAGGATTTACAGCAGGAGCTCTCATTAACGTATCTGTTTATTTCCCATGATTTGAGCGTCGTACGTTATTTGTGTGACAGAATTTTAGTTATGTATTTAGGCAAGGTAATGGAAATCGCATCAAAGGATGAGTTGTATTCTAATGCGCAGCATCCATATACCCAGGCTCTTCTTTCCAGTATTCCAATTCCTGATGTGAATGCAAACGGAAGGAGAATCCGTTTGGCTGGAGATGTGCCAAGTCCTTTTAATCCTCCGAGTGGATGCCGTTTCCATACACGCTGTGCTTATGCACGACCGGAGTGCAGTCAGTGTGAACCTGAGTTAAAAGACCTTGGAAGCGGTCATATGGTAGCTTGTCATTTATGTAAAAATTGAGGAATTTAAGAATGAATGAAATGACTATAGCCCGGTTTCTGGAAAGATACCGGGCAGAGTTTTTAGAAGATATGGAACGTCTGATTCGTATTCCAAGCGTCAGTAAACAGGATGAAAATGGAGAGTATCCATTTGGTAAAGAATGTGCAAGAGTTCTTGATACTGCCCTGACCAAAGGAAAAGAATTAGGCTTTGAGACAGAAAATCACGATTATTATTGCGGCAGTATTCTCATGCCCGGAACAGGAACAGGCGAGATAGGCATGTTTGCACATTTAGATGTGGTTCCAGAGGGTGACGGGTGGCTTCATGATCCATATGATCCATATATTAAAGACGGCTGGTTATACGGAAGGGGAAGCGCTGATAATAAGGGAGCCGCGGTAACAGCTCTTTATGCTATGCGGTATTTAAAGGAAAATGGAATGAAGGATATAGAATATTATCTATCTCATTTTTCAGCTCCGGACTTTTCTTTTACACCAGATGCATCGTTTTCTGTATGCTACTCCGAAAAAGGAATTCTGGAAGGTGATTTTGAAATCCCCCTTCCAACAGGAATTGTATCCTTTACATCCGGCATTGCTTCTAATTCTGTCTCAGCGAATGCATGTGCATTGATTGAAAACCCATCCCAAGAGCTTCCAGAAGTAGACTCTGGACGGTGGCCGGAGATTTCTGTTTGTCAGGATGGAAACCGACTGAAAATTGAAGCAGCAGGAAGATCTGCCCATGCAGCCTTTCCTGAGGGCTCTGTAAATGCAGGAGCCGTCCTTGCCGCATTTCTTTGCGAAAGCGGTTTAATTGATAAAGAAGCTACGGCAGCTCTGTCATTTCCAGCGGAGTGCTTTAGACAGCATTACGGAGAAGGACTGGGTATTGAATGCGACGGTGGAAACCTGGGAAAATTGACAGCCATCTGCGGTATGATACGCACAGAAAATAAACGGCTAAAATTAAATATCAATATCCGCTATCCGGCTCAGGTAAATTCAGAAGAAATGATTGAAAAAATCACCGAAAAAGCGGCTGAATACGGGTGGCTCGTTAAAGCAATGCGCGATGATCCTCCATCCTATATTGATCCGGAAGAACCAGTGATAAAAGCGCTGAATGATATTTGCCAGAAACAGTTATTCGCCTCTTTTGAGCCTTACTGCATGGGCGGAGGGACGTATGCAAGAAAGCTTCCCAAGGCCGTCGCTTTTGGACCAGGCATTCGCGGTCAAAAAAAGCCGGGACCAGAAGGTCATGGTGGAGGACATCAGCCAGACGAATGTGTAAAACTGGAAATTCTTGAAAATGCATTGGCTATTTATACTGAAGCTCTGCAAAAAATAGATGAGCTGATTCCTTAACAGGTATCCAAAAACGGGAGCATATCGCTTTAACGACAGCTCCCGTTTTTATATCCTGCAACTTATAAATCTAATTATTCTTCTTCCAGACAATGTGCCCCATTGGTAGCGATCACCTTCTGATACCAGTAATAGCTATCCTTTGGAATTCTTGCCAGATCCTTGATGTCCTCATCATCACGGTTTACATACACCAGACCATAGCGCTTCTGGTAACCATTACTGGTGCTGAGTACATCCACAAAGGACCATGGCAGGAAGCCTCTTACATCCACTCCCAGCTCAATAGCTCTGTGAATTGCCTGAAGATGCTTCGTCCAGTAGTCGATACGGTAATCATCATGTACCTTTCCGTCCTCCAGTACGTCTCTTGCTCCCAGACCATTCTCTGTGATGATCATTGGAATCTCATAGCGCTGATAAATATCACGCAGAAGGTACTGCATACCCATTGGATCAATAGTCCAGTCCCAGTCATTTGTATCCGCATTCGGATTCTTCATGTACTGATAGAAATCAGGCATTACCTCATAAGCTCCCATAGCGCCCTTCTTGCCGCTTAAGTTGCTCTTAGCCTCTGTCAGCTCATTCTTATCAGCATCCGGGAAGCGCACGCACTTGCTTGCATAGTAGTTTACGCCCAGGAAGTCCAGCATTCCCTCACGGATAATCTCCATATCTCCCTCTTCGATCACAGGAGCCATTCCGTGCTCTTCCAGATAGCGGAATGCACCTACGGGATATTTGCCCTTAAAATAAATATCCAGGAAGAAGTGGTTCTTTAAATCCTCTGCATTTAACATAGCCAGCATATTTTTCGGAGTGGAATCCAGTCCGTATACCGGAGAATATCCGATGGCTGCACCGGAACGTCCGCCTTCTACCAGCTCATGGATCAGCTTGCTGATCTTTGCCTGTCCCAGATTCATATGGTGGTTGATCTGGAATTTCACCTGAGGATCCCCATGGTATTTCTCAGGCACATAATTCTTCTTTTTCCAGAATTCCACAATAATACTCTGCTCATTGATAATCAGCCAGTCTTTGATCCTGTCGCCGTATCTGCGGATCAGGAACTCTCCGTAAGCCACAAAATCATCCACGCTCTGGCGGCTTATCCAGCCGTCATATTTGTCTACAAGAGCCATTGGCATATCGTAGTGGTAAATGGTAGGGATCGGCTTAATTCCATTTGCTACCAGCTCATTTACCAGGTTGTCATAAAACTCCAGGCCCTTTGGGTTTACTTCTCCAACGCCGTCCGGGAAAATTCTTGACCAGGAAAAGGAAAAACGGTATGCAGTAAAGCCGCATTCCTTCATCAGCGCGATGTCTTCTTTATAGCGGTGATAGTGATCACTGGCTACGCTTGCATCTGCAAAGCCGGTTCCGCGGTTTAAAATGTCCATCTGGGACAGCTTCTTTCCGTCCTCTTCTGCTGCTCCCTCTACCTGATAAGCACTTGTAGAAGCTCCCCATAAAAAGCCTTCCGGCATCGTCTTTCTGATATCTGCGCTCATAGTTCCTCCTTTATGCATTCATTTTATTGTAGAAACTTTCAAATACCTGGATCATTTTCTCTGCCAGGTGGATCTCTGACATAACGGTCATCAGCGTATCCTGTGCATGGTTAAACAGCAGGCTTGGCTGAATAGTTTCTGTTCCTGCGATCTCAGACTGGATCATCTCTGTCTGAGCATTGTGAGCTGCACAAATATGGTTATTTGCCTCCTCCATATGCTCCTTTGCTCCTGCAAAATCAAATGCTGCTACACAATCTAATGCCTTTCCGGCTGCATTTCTGGCATCACCTGCAGAAATTACGATCTGCATGGCAACCTGAACGACCTTATCATCATCCTTAAACATCATTTCTCCCACTTTTATTTCTCTCCTTTCTGAAAAGCAGCGCCCCCAAAACCAGGGAACGCCGCCATATGTTTTAAGTCCTCTGCATCAGCCTGCAGCCTGTGTTTCTTCCTCTACGCACTGTCTCTCATATACTTTGTAGAATGGATACCAGGTCAGCAGATACAGGATAAACAGTACGATATACACCGGAACGGCTCTCCAGTCTCCCGTAATCATCACACTGGAAAACGGAGCCGGGATCTGTCCTACCTGCACCATCTTGGAAGGAATATTTAACAGGCCATAGTGCATGGTCAGCCATACAACTGTAGGACCAACGATACTATTGATCAGAATCGGAAGCATTAACAGAGGGTTAAATACAACCGGTGCGCCGAACATTAACGGTTCGTTGATATTGAACAAAGAAGGTCCGATACAAATCTTACCCATGGTTTTAAGCTTCTTGCTCTTGGAACCCAGCATCAGCACGTTTAAAGGAAGTGTGCCGCCGCGGCCGCCCATGGTGATCAAAGCAGCTGTAAATACGGCCTCGCTGGTAGCGATATTCATAGGAACGCCGCCGTTTGCCACAGCCTCGATATTCTCTGCGATCGCCACCATAAAGATAGGAGTGGTAACTGCATTGAATACCCATTGAGTAGAAAATAACCGGTACAAAGCAGATCAGGATAAAGCCGGGAAGTGTCTGAGCGCCCTTCTGAAGAGGCATAAAGAAGCTTACCAGAATATTGTAAAGATCCAGCTTTAATACGTTTGCAAAGATCATCGCCAGTCCCAGAGTAATGGTAATGGGAATGATATTGTTGATCCAGTCGCTTACAAAGTCCGGAAGCGTATCATTGTTTTCCAGTACATGAAGGTTTGCATAGATGTGGAATACAATGGCAACGAAAAGACCTACTACGATACCCATCATGATACCGGCAGCGCCGATACGGCCGTTATCAATCTGGAAGATTCCGTCTACTACCTGAGGACGGCAAAGCAGCAGGTACGCTGCAATGGAGATCAGCGATGCATTGATCTGATACTGTCCATGTCCCAGCTTGATCATGGCCTCATGGGTAACAAAGAAAGCTACGAAGATTGCCAGCAGTCCAAAGGAGAAATTCGCAATGGGACTTAAATCAGGAAGCGCCGGGATATAGGAACGGAATACGTTGTAGAAGAAGATCAGGGAACCGGTCAAAATGATCGGAAGAACCTTCTTCATGGTACTTGCCACGGTATCGATCCATGGATTTGCAAAAACCTGCCGGGCCTTAGGAGCAAATACGTCCGAAAGCCATGTCATTAAACCATTCATCTGTACTTATCCATCCTTTCTTGCAGCTACCTTCTCTGCCAGCTCAACCAGTGCGGCTCCATCCAGAGAAGAATAAATCTCTGCCGGGATCAGCTCTACCTGGATTCCATGGGGTGCGCACTCCTCTGTCAGCTTCGGAACAGCGCTTGCATAGTGGGGACCAACTAACAGTACATCCATCTTGTCCATGTACTCGCTTACCACACTCTCACTTCTGGCTTCCACAGTCATGTCCAGCTTTTTCTTCTTTGCTGCCTGTCTTGCCTTCTGTGCCAGGAATCCGCTGGAGAATCCAGCTCCGCAGCATAATAACACTCTGATCGTACCCATAATTGTTACCTCCTTAGTTTGGTTAATGTGTTTTATATACTACCGGTTCTGAAGCTCATCTCTCTCCGCCCAGTCAATAATATCCATCAGGGTATCATAACTCCGGGTTTCCAGAAGATGGTTCATACAGCCCTCGTCCATCATAAAACTGGGGGCAATCCGGTAAAATTCCTCCAGGTTTTCCTTATTAACCGAAACGGATAAAAGAAATACCACCTGTACCTCATAAATATGCCAGAGCACCGGCTTTTCCAAAAGCGCCACGCAGACAAAAGTATCCTTCGTCACCGGCTGATAGGGATGAGGAATTGCAATCTGAGGACAGAAGTCTGTCTGCATCAGATTTTCTCTCTTTCGTACGGAATCCTCAAAATCCGGCGGAAGTTCCCGCACTCTGCGGATGCACCCGCACAGCTCATGGAGTATCTCCTCTCTGCTGTTTCCCTTTATATTGGTAAAAAAAAGCGACCGGTCAAAATACGATCGGATTCCGCCTTTCCTGCTGCTTTTCAGCAGCCGTTCCACCTCTCCCGCATTGTGCCTGTCAAAAAAATACTGTACCTGACACACTGGAACCGGAATGGCTGTTTTTACGGGAACCGTAGAAAATACATAATCTATATTAGAAAAATCCCAGGATGCCAGAGATCCGATATCACAGGCTTCTACCCGGTCCAGATAATCTCCGAACATTTCCCGAAACCGATATTCAAAAAGCTTAGCACTACCGGAACCGGAGGCGCACACAAGAAGGATATTCCTCTTGTACCTCTGTCTGTCCTGTCGTTTTAACGAAAGGGCAAAACACAGGGCCAGGTATCCAATCTCTGCCTCAGGGACTATGGTGTGGAAATACTCCGACAAAACCGTAGACGCATGGGCCGCCACTGCATAGGGAAAGCTGTATACCTCTTTAATCTCCTTTAAAATGGGGTTGTCCATTTTCAGCCGGTACTGCAGGCGGATCCGCAGCGATACCATGTGAAGTCTCAGGGATGTATTTAAATCAAAATCCGATGCCAGATCCAGATTATATGTCTGCTTGACGCTTTCAAGCATCCGGTTCACCAGCTGATTGATCTCCATATCAATAAAAACGCTGCTTCTGTCTCCGGCCAAAATCTTTTTCTTTCCCAGAAGCTGAATCGCCATGTATTTAATCTCAGGAACCGGAAGACAGATTCCAAAAGCCTCTTTCAGTCCTTCCGCACAAAGCCTTGCGGCACGGATATCGCCTTCATGAAGCAGGTCGCTGTGCTTCATCTCCTCCAACGGAATCACACAGCCCCGTCCCCAGCGGTACAGAGCGATCTGCACCTGCAGGACAATATTAGGGATATCCATTTCATAGATGGTTTCCCCACATTGTTTTACACTGCTTAGAATCTCATTGCGGATCTGTTCCCCATCCCAAAATGTATGATAAATTTCCTTAAACCACTGATCGCTGAACTCATAAAATGCCGCGCTCATACAAAGCCGTATGGAAAATTCATCCCCCTGGATTTTAAGACCGTAATAGGGTTTTCTTTCAAGAGCCAGATGATGCTTATTTAAATACTGCTCGACTCCTTTTAAATCAAGGGACAACGTTTTTCTGGATATATAGAGCCGTTCGCAGAGCTCCTCCGCCTTCACTCCGGAAGCAGCGGCAAATAATCGGGCCAGAATAAATTCTATCCTCTCTTTTCCGGTCTCCGGAAGCAGGGCTGAGGTTCTTCCCTTTATAAACTCCTGATAGCGCTCCGGTTCCTTTACGCAAAGCCTGAGTCCAAGACCTCTGCGGCGCTCTATGGCAGCTCCGTTCCGGCAAAGAAGTTCATCCAGCTGACTGACCAGTGTCCGGGCCGTTCTCTCGCTGACTTCCATCTGGTCGGACACGGTTTCCATATTTATATATAAATCTTCTGAAAGCACTGACAAAAGCCGGTTCAGGCGTCCATCCATCTGCATCCGGTATTCCTCCCTTCTGCCTTCGTACATTCCTGATTTTTATACTCACTGTCTGTTTGTTATGCATAGTATACCCCAAAATCATTTCCAGTTCCATCCGGCTTTCTTCCAGCAGTACTCGGCAAAAAGTACACCAAAATCCCTCTTTTAATCATGGCTGGCGACGTGCGCCGCCAGGCGCACCACACAAAAAAACCGGGCAGAAAGAATTCAATCCTTCTGTCCGGTTCTTAATATTATCCGGTTATTCAGCCTCTGCTCCCCCATTCTCCAGCAGCGTCATCTCATATTTCTCCAGAATAGTATTCTGAATCATTTCTCTGGTGCCGGAATTGATGGGATGAGCGATATCGCGGTACTCGCCGTCTGCAGAACGGCGGCTGGGCATCGCGATAAACAGCCCTTTTTCTCCCTCGATCACCTTAATATCATGGATCACAAATTCATTATCCATGGTAATAGATACGATCGCTTTCATTTTACCTTCTTTTTCTACCCGTCTGACTCTTACATCCGTAACCTGCATGCTAATCCCCTTCCGTCCTCTCCGTCAGCCCCCTTGCTGCATCTTCCACGCACAGCAGGAAGATGACTGCGCGTAAATTATAATGTATATCTCTCGTTCTTCTCTACCACGATCTTGATATTATCCGGCGTTCCGATATGTGTGGTGTTGGCCCGGATGGTATCACGGCTTTCAACGATGCAGTTTTCAATCACCGTGTTATCTCCGATATATACATCATTTAAAATGATGGAGTTTTTGATCACACAGTTATTTCCGATATAAGCCTTTTTAAACAGGATCGAATTTTCTACCGTGCCGTTTAAGATACAGCCGCTGGAAACAAGGCTGTTTCTCACCACAGCGCCCGGGTTGTACTTTGCCGGAGGAAGATCGTCAATCTTGGTATAGACATCCGGATATTCTCTGAAGAAGTAATTTCTCACTTCCGGCTTCAGGAAATCCATGTTTGTCTTATAGTAGGAATCTACGGTAGCAATGTTGCTCCAATAGCTGTCCATCTTGTATGCATAGATGCGCTTTAAGTTCTTATAGCGCACCAGAATATCATTTACCAGATCATAGCGGTCCTCTGCTGCACAGCGCTCCAGAAGCTCGATCAGCTGTCTTCTGCGGATTACATAGATACCGCAGGAAATCGTAGTGGCGTCTGAAGCCATGGGCTTTTCCTCAAAGTCCACGATCCGTCCGTCTGCAGCCAGCTTCACGCAGCCGAAACGGGTGACGTCCATACCTTCTTCCATATCCTTGCATACAACGGTGATATCTGCCTTTTTCTCGATATGGTATTCCAGAACCTTGTTATAGTCCAGCTTGTACACGCCGTCGCCGGAGGCGATCACTACATAGGGCTCATGGCTGTTCTTTAAGAATGTAAGGTTCTGATACAGGGCGTCTGCGGTTCCGCGGTACCAGTCGCCGTTCTCCGGAGTAATGGATGGAGTAAACAGAAACAGTCCGCCCTGCTTACGTCCGAAATCCCACCACTTGGACGAGCTTAAATGAAGATTTAAGGATCTGGAATTGTACTGTGTAAATACAGCCACATTCTGGATATGGGAATTGGTCATATTGCTCAATGCAAAGTCAATGCTGCGGTAGCTTCCTGCAACCGGCATAGCGGCTACGGCTCTCTTGTTGGACAATTCCCGCATTCTCTTGCTGTTTCCACCTGCTAAAACAATACCGATTGCTCTCATTTCACGCCACCTGCCTTTATAATGTAATTTCCGCTTGCCAGTAATCCGTCAGGATAATCCTCCAAAACGGTAACGCCGGAAATCGCTGTATTCTTTCCGATCTTAACATTTTCCGGAATCACGCTGTGCTCTCCAATGGTTACCAGGTCAAACTGATAAACCTTGGGATCGTAG
>OHQM01000660.1_pt1 | contig 17319 bp, 19 predicted proteins | sample 1577941 | NCBI WGS metagenome assembly OHQM01 (sample SAMEA3879604, study PRJEB24766) | human gut metagenome | biome: human-associated habitat; feature: feces | place: USA | collected 1985/1987
CGAAAAATCGGCGTGACCGGGAGTGTCGATGATGTTTATCTTCACGCCGCCCCAATGCACGGACGTGTTTTTTGCGAGTATGGTTATGCCGCGCTCGCGCTCCAAATCTCCGGAGTCCATAACGCAGGTCTGCACCTGCTGGTTTTCGCGGAAGGTGCCCGACTGGCGCAGCATACCGTCCACGAGCGTCGTCTTGCCGTGGTCGACGTGCGCGATGATAGCGATGTTTCTCAAATCTTCTCTGACCATTTCCGTACCTCCGCCGCGCTCCCCGCGCGACGCTTCTCCCGCGGAGAATCCTCCGCAACATTAAGTTTAACCGTTTATTCCGACGTCTTAACGTCGTTTTGTGTTCATTCCGAGTCTTTGGACAGCACGAAATAATAAGGCTTGCTCTCTCCCGCAAACTCCTCTTCCAGCCTCTTTTCGACGTCCCTGATGCCGAGCTTGCTCTCGAAAGGCATCTCCACGTCGAAAATTATGTTGGTGTGCGTCGCCCCGCGCACCAGCCTGAAATCGTGCAGCGACAGCCCCTCGCCGAAACTTTCCAGCACCTTTTCGCAGCGCTCTTTCAGCACCCCCAGCTCCGCGTCGTCGGTGTCTATGGGGTCGAGGTGCAGGGTGAGCATTATGCCCGTCTTTTCGCGGACTTCCCTCTCTATGTTGTCTGCAAGGTCGTGCGCAAACATCAGATTGTCGCGCGCGGGCACTTCCAGGTGCGCCACGGCGAAATATCTGCCCTCCCCGTAGCTGTGCACGGCAAGGTCGTGCACGCCGATGACGCCGTCGTAGGCGAGAATTTCGGCTTTCAGTTCCGCCACGACCTCCTCGGGAGGACGTGTGCCGAGAAGCGGATTTGCCGCCTCCAAGATATACTTGAAGCTCGTCGCCACGATGAACACGGACACCGCAAGTCCGAAGTAAGCGTCCACGTTCACGCCCGTAATGTCCATAACTATCGCCGCCACAAGCACGGCGGAAGTGGCGATGACGTCGTTGCGGCTGTCCGCCGCCGACGCTTTCAGCGCGCCCGACGAAATGCTCTTCGCAAAATCGAGGTATATCGCCATCTGCAACAGCTTCATCACGATGGAAAACGCCAGCACGGCATAAGTCCAGACGTCTATGGTCACCTCTTCGGGCGAAATCATTTTCTCCACGGAGGATTTGCACAGCAGCACGCCTATGATTAGGATGATGACCGCGACCACCAGTGCGCTGATGTATTCGTAGCGCGCGTGACCGTAAGGATGCTCCCTGTCCGCGGGACGGGAAGCGAGCTTGAACCCCGCGACCGTGACGGCACTGCTGCCCGCGTCGGACAGATTGTTGACCGCGTCCGCAATGACCGTGACGCTGCCGCCGATGATGCCCACGACAAGTTTAAGCGCGCAGATGACGGCGTTCGAACATATGCCGAACACGCCCGCGGCAATGCCGTACCGCGTGCGCACTTCCGGCTTGCCCGTGGAAGCGTAGTCCTTAATGAACAGCTTCTTGAACCACTTCATCACCAGTCCTCTCTGTGCGAAATCTTCACGTCGTCGTAAAAGTCGAAATATCTGCGCTTGAACGCCTGCGTCTCCTGCCTGCGGCGTTTCAGCTCCTCCCGCGCGGCTTTGAGCGCCTCGGTGGAAGGCTCTTCGTTCGGCTCGTTCTCGGGCGTAAGTTTTGTCTTGTCCTCTCTCATATTACTCTACTCTCCGCCGCCGCGGCGCGACACTAAAACTCTATGTGTTTGACCCCGTCCCGCTCGCTGCGCCTGTAAAGGACGATTTTGCCGCCCACGGCGGCAACCTCTTCCGCGCCCAGCCTTTCGGCAAGCGTGCGCAACAGAACTTTCGGCTCTTCGTCCGCAGTCCTGAGCACGGTCAGTTTGACCAGCTCGTGCGCGTCGAGCGCGGCGGAAACGTCGGCGACCATATTGTCGCTTATCCCGCCTTTTCCGATTTGAAACCAGGCGTCCAGCCCGTTAGCCGCGGCTCTCAACGCCGCCCTCTGTTTTCCGTTCAGCATATCTTCTCCGAAGCGCCCGCCTCAAATTGCGCGCGCGGTAAATCTTCATTGTCGGCGCGGCTTTGCCGGCGTGCCGTCCGCCGCCGTCATCTGTCCTCTTTTTCTCCGAAAATGCCGCTCTCCTCCACAATGGACGCGGCAAGCCCCACCAGCCTCTTGCAATAGGGCTTCATCGAATTGTGCGTGTCCCCGTGCGGATGCTCCGCGATAAGGTCGCGGCAGACGATGCTCCCCGCCTCGGCACGGAATTGTTCCGCCATTCCGCGTTCCGCGGCGTAAAGCCTTTCCTTCTGCTCCTTGTCGAGAGTGTCCCAGTCCGCGGACAGTCCGAGCAGCATTGCCATCCCGCTCACCGCGCCGCACACTTCCCGCAGCCTGCCCATTCCGCCGCCGAAGGGCGCGGACAGCCTTTCGAGCACCTCGCGGTCAACCCCGGTCAGGTCGGCGAACGCCAGCACCACGGACTGCGCACAGGTGTAACCGCTGAAAAACAACTCTTCCGCCTTTTCGGCACGCGTCATACTCTCTCCTTTCCGCGTATGCGCGCTCTGCGCGGCGCGCCCGCCCGAATTATTTCACAATAATATCACATCGCACGCGCGAACGCAACAAAACGAAAGGGATGCCCGCCTCTCCTTTTCCGTTTTTTTACACCCCGTGCGGCGCATTGCGCGCCCTATACGGGACATAATAACGAAAAACCGAGGAGGTGAAACTATGAAGCACGTTTGCAAAACGGGAGAAAAACCCGGCAGAGGCACATACAGCTGCACCAACTGCCACACCGAGGTGAGCGTCGGCGAATACGACAAACTGCCTCCCTGCCCTTCCTGCTCCAACAATGAGTTCACGGAAGTGTAAAACGAATTCCCGGCGTGCAGGCGGATTTGCTCCCGCATCTCCGGCCTCTTGCCGTAAAAGGGGAAGACCGCGGGCGCTTGACGCCATAGCGGAATAACAGGACGCCGACGCGTCCTGTTTTTTCCTTTTCCGTTTATTCTTTTTCTTTCGGGATAACCTCTTTCTTGCTCTTCTTGGTGAGAAGAATGGGGTCGGGACGCCTGCCCTCGTGCACGTCCACCTGCAAGTTCGGGGTGAGGTAGCCCTCGTCTTTCAGCGCGTTGTAAACCGCCTCCGTCATACGGTATTTCACCGTCCAGTAGTCCGCCGTCGCGGTGAAGCATTTCAGCTGCATCTTGACGCAACTGTTATCCTGACCGTTCATAACGACGCTGTAATCCTCGTCTTTTGCCAAAAGAGGCTCCGCCTCCGCCACGCGCGAAACGATTTCGCGCACCTCGGCGACGTCGCTGCCTTTGTCCACCGCGATATCCACCACGACGCGGCGGTATTTGCATCCCTCGTAATTGATTATGGGGTTGTTCACCGCCTCGGAATTCGGGACGATAATCACCGTGTCGTCGTCCGTCATAAGGGTGGTGTTGAAAAGGTTTATCTGCGTTATCCTGCCCTCTTCGCCCGCGAGATTGACGTAGTCGTCCTTTTTGAACGGCTTGTTGAAAATTATCATAATCCCGCTCGCGATATTGCCCAGACTGTCTTTGAGCGCAAGCCCTATCGCCACGCCGCAGGTGCCGATGACCGCGATGATTGACGCCGTGTTTATGCCCATCGTCGCAAGCGCGGTGATGAGGACGACGATTTCGAGGATGATGTTCACCAGCGACACTATGAAACTCGACATCGCCTCGTCGCGCTTGGCGCGGCGAAGTATGCGTTTCAGCACCGCTTTGATGAGCCTGACGATTATCAGCCCCACGATGAGGATGATTATGCCGTAAAGGATGTTCAGCCCTGCGTTTTTGAAAAAGTCCGCTATACCCTGCCAGAATTCCTGCATATGCGCCTCTTTTGCGTGTACTATACGGGAATTATACCACATTGCGCCCCGAAATCAACCTGCCGCGGGAAAGGCTGTTGCAAAATCGGCGGGAAAAAGGTATAATTTGTTTAACGTATGTTTACATACGCCTTGTCGCGCCCGCGAAACGGCGCAACCCGTGGAGAAAATATGACTTCGGAAAAAGAACGCGAATTAGACGCCGCGGCGGCACACGCCGAAACCGACGCGTCCGACGCCGCAAACGACGGCGGGAAAGGCACGGCTTCACCTGCCGCGACGGGGGCGATACCGCGCGGAAAAGACGTGTTCGGCACAGTATGGCTGGTGCTTTGCTGCGTGTTTATGCTCACGATGCTCGCGTCGGGGTTCAATTTCTTCCCCCTCGTCGGGCTGGTGCTGAGCCTCGTCGCGTCTGTCGCATTCGTCGTCCGCACCGCAAAGGACAGACCCGCGGGTCTTTATCTCTGGGTGTCCTTCCTCGTCATATACGGCGGCACTTTCCTCTACTTTCTCATTTGGGGAGCGGACTCTTTTGGCAAGCGGCTGTGGTGGAACCTCGTGCTTATCGCAGGACCGGTACTGCTCGCCGTCGCGTTCGTGTTTCTCCGCAAAGTCTTCAAAGGCAAGGCGCTCAAAGCCGCGGCGTTCGTCACCCTCGCGCTTATGATTGCCACGACGGGCATATACGCGCTCTTTATGAACCTGCGCGCCCGCCCCGTGGCGGACAGGCTGTGGGAAGGACACGACGCATATCTTTCTTCCGTCGCTTCCGCAAAGCGCGGCGCCTCTCCCAACGTGCTCATAGTGCTTATGGACGATATGGCGTATGCGGACATATCCGCTTACAGCTATCTCACGGGCAAAACGCCCACGATAAACACCCCCAACATCGACTCCATCGCCGAAAACGGCGTGATAATGGAAAATTTCTACGCCGCGTCCCCCGTGTGTTCCCCCTCACGTTTCTCTATGCTCACGGGCAGATATTCCTCGCGCGGATATCTCGACAACGTCGTCTTCCCCACCACCGTGGAAAGCACCCCCTGGTCCCCCACGCACTTTCTCAACCCTTACCAGTTCCTCTACAACGTGGACGGCATACTCGGCGACGAAATCACGTTTGCGGAAGTGTTGCAGGCGGCGGGCTACGACACGGCGTGCATAGGCAAATGGAACCTCGGCGATTACGGCGAATATCTCCCGACCGAACAGGGCTTCGACTACTTTTACGGCAGCTACTACGTCAACGATATGACCCCTTACAACTGGGTGCGCGATACGGGCGGCGGATATCCGGGCGGCGCGTCGCACGAAGAAGTGCGCTCCCACGCGGAAAATCTCGACCAGTCCGAAAGCACGCGGCTTTTCACGGACGAAGTGCTCGGCTTTCTTTCCTCGTCCGCGGAAAGCGGCAATCCGTTCTGCGCGTTCTACACCTCCCCGTGGCCGCACTACCCCATCTTTTCCGACAACAACGGCGGCGGAAAGGGGGACACTTCCGACGACAGCTACATCGACTGCATAGAAGAGTTCGACAGAGAACTCGGCAGAATACTCGATTATCTCAGAACCACTCCCGACGCGAGGAACGGCGGCACGCTTTACGACAACACGATAGTGATATTCACCTCCGACAACGGGCCGGGAAGAGAGGGCGCGGCGGGCGCGCTGCGCGGCAGAAAGAACACCACGTTCGAAGGCGGTATGAAAGTGCCCTGCATAGCGAGTTATCCCGCGGGCGGCGTGGGCGGCAGCGCGAATTCCTCCGTCACCGTGACGGAAACGGACGGCACAAGCCGCACGTCCCCGACGCTCCGCGTCACGTCCTCTTCGATGAATTTCGACGTTTTCACGACGGTGCTCTCGCTCTGCGGCATAAAAAACGACGACGGCTCGGTGTATCTCCCCTCCGACAGGATAACGGACGGCGCCGACCTCTCCGCGCTCTGGAAAGGGGAAACCGACCCCGACGCGTCCGTGCACGAAGCGCTCTTTTATCAGAAAAAGGGCAAGGTGCAGGCGGTGCAGCTCGTCAAAGTCCCCGTGGAGACGGAAAACGGCACGGAATATTACGACTTCAAGTATTTCGACCGCGTGCAGACGGAAAACTCCGCCTTCATAGACCAGTATTACAACAACTATCTCTTCAATCTCGACACCGACCCGATAGAAGGATACAACGTGTCGATGGTGTATCCCGAAGTCGCGGACAAACTCGCCGCCGCGCTCGAAGCGTTCCGTCGGGAAATGAAAACCAACCGCAGGGGGATAATCTGATATGCCCCCGATTTCGGTGATGTTCAAACCCGCGTCTTCCCTCTGCAATATGCGGTGCCGCTACTGTTTCTACCACTCCGTCGCCGAAAACAGGGAGATGCCCTCCCACGGTATGATGAGCACGGACACGCTGGAAACCGCCCTGCGCAAAGCGTTCGCCTATGCGGACGGCGGGCACGTCGCCCTCTCTTTTCAGGGCGGCGAACCTCTGCTTGCGGGCAAGGAATTTTTCCTGACCGCGGAAAGACTCATCCGCACCCTCAACACCGCGCGCTCTCCCGTGAGCGTGGGAGTGCAGACCAACGGCACCCTGCTCGACGAAGAATGGTGCAGAATGTTTGCCCGCTTCGGCTGGCTGGTCGGGCTGTCGCTGGACGGCGACCGCATCGCCAACGCCTACCGCGTGGACGCGGAGGGCGCGGAAACTTTCGACAGGATATGCGCCGCCGCCAGATTGTTGCAGAAAAACCGCGTCGAATTCAACGTGCTCTGCGTGCTCACCCGCCCCGTCGCGGAACGCATAGAAAGGATATACGCCTTTTTCAGGCGCAGCAAATTCCGCCATCTGCAATTCATCCCCGTGCTCCGTCCCCTGCACCGCGGCGCGCAGTCGGACGACGGGTCGGAAGAATGGGCGCTGACGTCGGAAGCCTATCTCGGATTTCTGAAAAAGGCGTTCTCGCTGTATATGAAGGATATGATTGACGGCCGCTACACTTCCGTGCGGCAGTTCGACAACTTCGTCAGGCTTGCCAACTTCGGGCGTGCCGAACAGTGCGGAATGAACGGCGGCTGTTCGCGGCAGTTCGTGGTGGAAGGCGACGGCGCGGTGTATCCCTGCGACTTCTACTGCCTGGACGAATACTGCCTCGGCAACATAAACGAAACGGACTTCGCGGAGATGGAAAAAACTCCCGCGGCAACGGATTTCATCGCCGAATCGTTGGTGCGCCCCGAAAAATGCGGCGAGTGCAAATATCTCCGCCTATGCGGCGGGGGCTGCAAACGCGAACGGATTGACCTGGACAAGTGCGACGCGTACAGAGAATTTTTCGAGTACGCCCTGCCTCATATGAAACGTATGCGCTGACGCCTTCGGCGTTTACTTCGCGTTCCGTTTCCGTCGGAGTTCTGCGGTCGGCGCTTATATTGCGCTCCGTTTCCGTCGGAGCGGCTGATGTCAGACCATAAATGCCGAGCATACTTCGTATGCCCGCAACGGAGATAAATTATGAACGTGACAATACCCAAAGGCTTTTCAATCGGCTGCGCCCAGAACGAGTTCACTGGCGTGACCGTCATTCTTTCCCGAAAGGGCGCGACAGGCGGCGCTGACTGCCGCGGCGGAGCGCCCGGCACCCGCGAAACCGACCTGCTCCGTCCCGAAAAGATGATGGACAAGGTCAATGCCGTCGTGCTTTCGGGCGGCTCCGCGTACGGGCTGGCGTCTATGACGGGCGTCGCCGAATACCTCGCCTCGGAGGGCGTCGGATACAAGACTATGGGCAAGACCGTCCCCATCGTTTCGGGAGCGGTGCTGTATGACCTCAACCAAAAGGAAATCACCTACCCCGACGCAAAAATGGGGTTTGAAGCGTGCAAAAATGCAGGCAAAACACCGTTTTTGGGACAATGCGGCGCGGGGCGCGGCGCGACCGTCGGCAAGATTCGCGGGATGAAATACGCCTGCAAATCCGGCGTCGGCGCATACACCGTCAAAGTCGCGGGAGCGACGGTGACGGCGATAGTTGCCGTCAACGCGCTCGGCGACGTCTTCGACCCCGAAACGGGCAGAATCGTCGCGGGCGCAAAGGCAAACGACGGCACTTTCCTCGACACGGAAAAACACATCGTGTCGGGCGGGATAATGAAACTCTTTATGGGCACCAACACCACGATAGGCTGCATCCTCACGGATGCGAAAACGGACAAAGTCGGGGCGGGCAAACTTGCCGCGGCATCCCACGACGGACTTGCCCGTGCCATACGCCCCGTGCATACCGATTACGACGGCGACACTATGTTCTGTCTTGCGTCGGGGCATCGTCCCGTCCTCAACCTTATGCTCTTGCAGACCGCCGCCGCATACGCCGCCGAACGCGCCTGCATAAACGCCGTGAGCGGCGCGGAAAAGCTCACCGTAATATACGACGACACCGACCCCGCCACGGACAAATGGGAGTGCGACTGACCGCCGCCGTGCGGCGCTCCGTCAGACGGGCGCAGTACGCCCGAACCGCTTAACGAAAACAATGGAAATCGCAATAGTGCTCAATTCCGGCATTCCCGTAACACGGGAAATAGCCGCCGACAAAATCATCTGCGCGGACGGTGGTTACCGCCTCTGTCCCGTACGTCCCGACTATCTCGTCGGCGACCTCGACTCTCTCTCTTCCGCCCCCGAGGGCATTCCCCTGCTCCGCCACGACTCGCACAAAAACTTCACGGACGGGGAATCCGCCGTCTATTTCGCAAAGGAACTCGGCGCGGACGCCGTCACTCTGTACGGGGTGACGGGCGGGCGTTACGACCACTTCCTCGGCAATCTCGCCGTGATGGCGCTCGCAATGAAACTCGGAATGCGGGTGCGCTCCCTCGACGACGACGCCGAGATTTACGGCGTCAGCACCGCGCTCGACCCGCACTTTTCCTTCGACCTGGATGAGGGCGAAACTTTCTCCATCCTGCCGCACGGCGGCCCCGCCACCGTGACGGAAGCACGCGGCGTGGAGTATCCTCTGGAAAACCTCACCCTCACTCCGACCGACACACGCGGAGTGTCCAACGTGGCGACCGCCCCGCACATATCATTCCGTCTGCTTGCGGGCACGGTGTTTTTCATCCGCGACCTTTGTTTCAGATAACACCCGCAAACGAATTGAAAAAGTCCGAAAGCAAAAGACGCCGAGCAAACGGCGTCTTTTGCCAAGGAAAAATGCAGGTGCATAAAACTCTGCTCCGACCCGTCGCCGCAATATGCGGCGCGGAGGTCAGTCGTTGTTTTCTTCGTTCTCGTCCGAGTAGTCGTCCTCGACGCCCGCGGCAGGCTGCACGGCAAGGTCCATCTGCCTGCGGAAAGCACGGGAAGCGAACAGCAGAATGCCCGCCGCCAGGTCGATGGCAAGGTCGACGATGGTAAAAGAGTTGTATGCCACGCTGTAAGCAAAGAACGAGCTGTAAGTGGCAGGGGCATCTGCGCCGAAAGCGAACGTGCCGGAACAGATGTGACAGACATAGCGGAGCACGACCGCAACTATCGCACCCACGATGAATGCCGCCAACTTGTTCTTTCTGAGAGGGGTACGCTCAAAGAAAATGCCACTTGCGGAAATTACACCGAATGCAAGCGGATAATCGAGCAGGAATTGCAGCGGATGGATGATATAAGTGTCCTGCAACGCTTGCAGAAATCCGTAAATCAAGCAGACCACCACACCGCGGCGCGTGCCGAACATACAGCAGTAAATCATAAGCGGCAGCAGGCTTGCGAACGTCACCGACCCGCCCTGCGGCAGATGTATGAAGCGCGCATAAGAGAGCGCGAAGGACATTGCGATTGCGATTGCGCCGTAGACTATGGCGCGCGTATTGTTCACTTCTCTCTTCTTTCCCAACACGAAAATCGCTATCAGAATGAGAATGCCTATGACAACCGAAACTATCAGTCCGACCTCGGACATATCCGGAGCATAGCGGTCGGAATAATTTTCGTTGTAGTTTTGGCTCATCAGCACCATTGCGGCGATGAATGCACCGAGCAATCCCGCGCCCGTGATAACGGCGCTGACCTTCACCGCAAACTTGTTGAAGAAAGAAGCTATGCCCATCAGACATCCGCCGCCGATTGCTACGCACACAAATGCAAGAATCGGTTTGAACGTAGCGTCAGGCGCGCCGCCTTCGTAGTTGTTAATCTGATAAAATTCGATAGCGGCCATAAATACAGTAGCCATTATAGCAAGACCCGCGACAACGCCAAAACATATCTTTGCATAGTCTTTCAATCTGTCGCGTCTGAAACGGTAAAGCAGTAATGCGACCGCAAGACCGAGCACGGCAAGTGCGACCACCGTATAAAGGATGGCAAATCCGAGGTCGGAAGTCAGCCCCTTGAACAGGCTGTCGATGGCGTCTGCGATTTTTGTGTCGACCGCGTCCTGCACGGCTTGCCCCGCACCCGCGATTATCTCGTCGGGCGTAGGTTCTTCTGCCGCAAGCAAAAAGTTGAACATTTTTTAATCCTCCGTAAAATTCCGCTTGCACGGAACCGATTTTACCTGTATGAGTCGTTCCGTCCGCAATTTCGGCCCGAAACTCTGCCCGCCGCGGCTTTCGGTGCAACAAAAGACCCCGACGTATGCCGGGGTGTTCAACAAAAGGAATAAAGCTCGTCTGCTTCCTTACGCGAGGATTATCTCACAAGTTGAAGGGTATAATCTCAGCCTTTCGGCACCCCTAGCGCATTCATACTAGCACCGCGCCGCACCGTTGTCAAGCACGGAAAACGCAAATTTGCTTTAATACCAGCGCCTTTCCGCCCGTCGCGGCCGCGCTTCCCCGCCCGTCCGCAAGGCGGAAAATATCTCTTAGCGGTTGCGCGGGCGCACGTATTGATATATAATGCAAAAAGTCCGCGCGCATAAGGGCTTGCACGCGCAGGCTGTTACGCACGGAATGCGCAAACGGAGGATATACGGATGAAAAAACTGAAATCACCCAAAATACTCAAAGAGTTCAAAGAATTCATCACCCGCGGCAATGTCATGGGACTTGCGGTAGGTATGATTATCGGCGCTGCATTCACCGCCATCGTCAACGCGCTGGTCAACAGCATTCTCAAACCTCTCATCAATGCGATACCCATCGGCGACGGAGTGTCCGGGCTTGTGACTATGCTGGTTTACAAGGACGCCGACGGCACAATCCTTTCGGGCAGCTTCGACCCCTCTCTCATCGATATGTCAAAGTCGATATACATCGACTGGGGCGCGTTCATAATGGCGGTCATCACCTTCCTGCTCACCGCGCTGGTGCTCTTCTTCATCCTGAAAGCGGTCACCTCCGTGCAGAAAGGGTTCGGCTCCGTCAAGGGCGAGCTCGATTTACTCTCCTCCGAAGAGGCGGAAACTCTCCGCAAAGAGGGCAAGACCCGCAAGGAGATAAAAGCCATCCTCGCCGCACGCGCCGAAGAGGAACAGGCAAAAGCGGAAGCGGAAGCCGCGGCGAACGCTCCCGAAACCACGGACGACATCCTGCGCGAGATACGCGATTTGCTCCGCGCACTCAACGCCGCCTCTCCCGAAGCGGACAAAGACGAAGCGGCAAAGACGGAATGACGGAATGTAATTCTGCACATTTATGCGAATGTGTTGGACATTGCGCATAATTATGATAGAATAACTTACGGAATACATTTCCGCTTGCTGTATGACAGAATCCCAAACCATACGCGTCGACGACAAACCGGCACGGCGCAAACTTAATTGGAAACCCTCCACCATGCAGATTCTCGTTCTTGGGTATCTCGCTATCATTTTGGTGGGGAGTTTCTTTTTGTCCTTGCCCATCTCGGCAAAGAACGGGGAATGGACTCCCTACATCGACTCTCTTCTCGTTTCCACGTCGGCGACCTGCGTGACGGGACTCATCACCGTGGACACCTATCTGCATTGGACGACTTTCGGACAGATTGTCATAATCCTGCTCATACAGATAGGCGGACTCGGTTTCATGACCTTCGTCACGCTGTTCTCTTTTGCGCTGGGCAGACGCATAGGGCTGTTCGAACGCACGCTCATTGCGCAGTCCGCGGGCACTTTCGGCAAAGGCGGCGTGCTGCGGCTCATCAAAAGAATACTCATATTCACCTTCTCGGTGGAGCTGGTCGGCGCTTGTCTGCTGATGATAAGTTTCGTGCCCGACTTCGGCGCGCAGGGGGTGTGGTTCGCATTCTTCCACTCCATCTCCGCGTTCTGCAACGCGGGCTTCGACCTGATGGGCGTCAACGGGACTCCGTTCGCTTCCCTCACCTCTTACAGCGACGATATCGCGGTCAACCTGACGATATGCGCCCTCATCCTCATCGGCGGTATGGGCTATGTCGTTTGGAGCGACATCTGGGACAAGCGTTTCCGTTACAGGCAGTACCGCCTGCACACCCGCATAGTGCTGTGGGCGACGCTTCTGCTGGTGTTCGTGCCCGCACTGCTGCTCTTTGCGTTCGAACACGGCGGCAGCGTGCTGGAAGGAAAGAGCGCCGGCGAAAGTTTTCTCATCTGCCTCTTCCAGGCGGTCACGCCGAGGACGGCGGGCTTCAACACCGTCACTCTTTCGGAGCTTTCGGACAGCAGTATTCTGCTTATGCAGATACTGATGTTCATAGGCGGCAACAGCGGTTCCACCGCGGGCGGCGTCAAGGTCACGACGATGGTCGTCATCCTCTTCGGACTCTACTCTTCCGTCCGCGGACATAAGGACATCGTCATCGGCAAACGCGCTCTCGACCTGTCGCTGGTCAAACAGGCGATGTCGCTGTTCACCATCTATCTCCTCTTCGTGCTGACCGCGACGCTCGTCATCTGCGCGATAGAACCTCCGGAGATTACTCTCCGCGACGTGTCTTTCGAGTGCGTGTCCGCAATCGCGACCGTGGGACTGACGACCGGGATAACCCCCCTGCTCACCACGGCGTCCAAATTCATCATCACCCTGCTTATGTTCGCAGGAAGACTGGGCGTGCTCACGCTTGCTTCCGCTATGATGGCAAGCAAAGTACAGCCCACCACAAAACGCCCGACGGAAAAGATACTCATCGGGTGACGCGCCGCGCCGCGCGGCAAAGGAGTAATTATGAAATCAGTGCTGGTCATCGGTATGGGCAGGTTCGGCACCTACCTCGCCCGCAGGCTTGCGGAACTCGGCAATCAGGTTATGATTGCGGACAAGAACGAGGACACCGTCAACCGCCTCTCCCATTACTTCACGGACGCCATAATCGGCGATTGCAGCCGCGAAGAAGTGCTGGAAGAAATAGGTGTCAACAACTTCGACATCTGTTTCGTCACAATGGGCGAAAGTTTCCAGTCCTCCCTCGAAGTGACGTCGCTGCTCAAAGATATGGGCGCAAAATACGTCGTGTCCAAATCCGGCAGCGAAATCCAGAGCAAATTCCTGCTCCGCAACGGCGCGGACGAAGTCGTCTACCCCGAAATGGACCTCGCCTACAAAACCGCCATCCGCTTCAATGCCGACAACATCTTCGACTTCATCAAACTCGGCGCGGATTACGGCGTGTTCGAAATCAAAGTCCCCCGCGAATGGGTGGGCAAAGACGTCGTCAAAGCCAATGTGCGCAAGGAATACGGCATCAACGTCCTTGCCGTCAAAAAGAGCGACTCTTCCGTCGTCCTCGCCTCAGGCGACTACATCTTCCGCGAAGACGACCACGTCATCGTCGCCGGCGCCTTCAAAAACGTCGACCGCCTCAAACACTGAACTTTCTTCTCAAAAAACATTCAGAAACCACCGGTCGACCCGGTGGTTTCGCTTTTTTTACGCTCTCCGCCTGCCCTTGCATAACATCCCTCGGCGCCCGTCCCGCAATGCGACATTTATATACGGCGTCATCCCGCTCTCGTCACATTTCAGCACAAAACAGCATTTGATGATGTTTATTTTAAGCGTTAAACTGTCCGATATGCAGAAATCCGCGCTCAGGCGAGGTTTACTGTTCCTGTCGGATAGAGTTGCGCAAAATTATGCGTTTGACACAAAACTATAAGTCTTATGCAATGGCGAATTCTGTCGCACCGTGAATCCGTCGGGCAATATTATACTGCGGCGGTTGGAGTGCGGCATATAACCGTTAAAGTGGAAACTCGCCTTTTTCAAATTGAATTGCTTGTCAATCACATACACTTCATAGACATCTATCATATGAGGCTGATGTGGGTCCGCAACGGAATAGCGCCGCATCGAACCGTAAGGCATACTTGTATTGCATTTTCTCGCCACGATGACTTCGCCGTCAAGACCGGCAAGTCCGGGAATAATCTCCAACGCCGCGCCCGCATACAAAAACGCATCCTTCGAGGGCAAAAATCCCATCGGCTCTTCTGCACAAAAGCCTCTGCCCGTGTAGTCGGCGGAAGAACACGGCTCGTCATCGAGTTTTGATATCATATATCGGATAAAATCGCAATACGGCATATTTAGATTCAGAGCCTCGGTGTTGAGCGCCCTCATAAAATAATAGACGCTGCGCGTCGTTTTCCTCATATAAGCATAAACCGTACCGAGCAAAATATTTAACTCGCCGTAATTGTGCAACCAGCCCACCCATTCTTCATTCGCCGCAAACGGATAAGCGGGCTTTTTCTTGTTGAGCTCGCTAATCCCGTGACAACAATACAATTCCGCCTTCGCCAGGTCCTTCTCAAAGCCGAACGAACCGAAAATATAAGCGAAAATCGCCCGCTTATATTCCAAGTATGACATCTCCTCTTCGTCTTTGCAGGGTATCGGAAGACTTTCCGCCGTCAGCGTAAACCACGGATTGCGCTCCATCATTATCGCAAAAATCTCCTCATCCATCTCCATCCCGTACGGACTTACATACTTTTTCATAACCGCTCCTCCCGAACTTTTTTCTTTGTCCATCTCATATTTCTTTCGCAAAAAATTTTTGAACTGCTCAACCTCTTCCGTCAAATCGTAATCTTCCTGCCGTGATTCTTTCATTTTTCTCCTCCCGTTTTCTGTTTTGCGGACGTCTTTAAGCACCGCATTTTTCAACGCGGCAAAAGATAAGCTGCAACCGGTCACATCCAACCGATGCGTGATTTAAGATATTGTTGAAATACGCTTCCGAATTTATTTCTACAGTGCTTCGGAAAAATTAACGCTATTTTCCTTTTTCATCAGCCTGACTTACATCTTTTTTAAAAAGCCGTCTTCCACCACACTATACGGAAATTTCTTGTAACCGACTTGAAGGAAATTCACTTCAATGCAATCACTGACCGATGTTACCATGCCTTCTCCAAACTTATTGTGGACTACTTTATCCCCTTCCTTTAAAGTCGCATTATACGATTTATTCGTACTTGGCATCTGTCGAGGGTTTTCCGGGCCAACCGACGGCAAAGAATTCAAAATGCCGACACACCATGTGCGCAGATTGTGCTCATATTCTTTATCATTTTGCAACCACCATTGGCTGCAAACATAGTAACGCCCTCCAAGGCGATAATTAATCCAATACCGTGCGTGTCCCGATGCATCATATATGTCTTGCCTGTTGCATGCAATCAGCGGATAATTAATACCAAAAACGCGTTTGCTATAATCAAGTCTTTGTAGACGTTTAATTTCGTCACCGGATAATTTTTTGTTATCGTATAACCAATCCAGCAACCTCTTAACATAATCTTGAATTGTTTCGTATGATGCTCTCTTTGGGTAGTCGATGTTTGTCATGGTGTTCTCCTTGTGCTTAATTATTAGTTATGTTTCTAAATCGGAGCCTCCGCAGTCACTGTGTGATACGGACATTTATGTGCGTTTTGTAACGCATCCCGTCACTTTTCGTCTGTTTCAAGGGAGGATTTCCAGTCCGAGCCTATGTCGAAGATGCCTATACGTGCCGAATACACCACATCGTTCAATGCCCTACTGTACATACTTCTGACGCCGCTGTGACTGGGGGTGAAATTCGCCGCATGAGAGGCGCATATCCCGAGTTTTCCGGCTTCGGAAACGGCGTCCATATTTGCGCCGAGGAAAATAAACTGCCATGAATATTTCTCCTGCTGATGTTCAATCATCTCCCGCACTTTCTGCAAGCTGTAACTCATGCTTGAATTCTCCTCCCCGTCCGTCGTAATCACGAAAATGACGTGTTCGGGGCGTTCCTCTTCCGGGGTATTGCTCAGCCGTACTCCCAAATTGTCTATCGTCCGCCCGACCGCGTCGAGAAGTGCCGTACCTCCGCAGGCAGAATAGTCATCTTTCGTCAGCGGCTTAACCTCATCAAGGGCGACGTGCTCGTGCAGCACCTGATAACTTGTATCGAACAGAACTGTCGTGATATATGCCTCACCCTCGATTTTTCTTTGTTTTTCGATAAATTCGTTGAACCCTCCTATCGTGTCCTCTTCAAGCGGTTTCATAGAGCCGCTGCGGTCAAGCACAAAAACAATTTCCGTCAGATTTTTTTTCATAAGACATTTCCTTGCATTTTATTTTACGTCTTTTTATCGACGCAATTTTAATTTTCTTCAAAGCGGTATATTCTGGTGAGAATCGGCAGCAGGCGCTCTGCCAAATCAACCCGCTTTTCGGATGACAATTCGCAGACCGTGTCTCCGCGGATTGCCCCGAGAATAAAGGCTATCTCCTCCGTCCCGAACTTTTTCCCTCCGAGATAACATCCCTTTTGTGTCTTTACTATCGGATATCCCATCTCGATGAGCGCTTCGATATTGCGTCCGACAGTCTTCCTGTCGCACGGCATCACGTCGTTAAGCCATTCGGCTATCTCCGTCTGTGTCATCGGGTGATTCCGGTCCGTATTCGATTCCAGAATCTTCAACACGTACAGAATCAGATATTTTTTGCGGCTCAAAATCTTGTCCTCCGTTTTAATTATAACAATGTGCTTGTACCAAAAATTGCCCGCAATGTTTTTTTGCGAAAAATTAATTTCCGGACAGCCATATGCCGTTTGATTTATATTAATTTTCGCCGGATGAATTTTCGGCATTCTTTTCATATGCCGTTTGATGTGTATTAATTTCGAGTATACACGTTTATATGGTTGCAAGCAACCATATAAAAAGGAAAAAGTATAATACTATTACTGTTGCACATAACCATTCCAAAGGGGGGTGCGCAGCCGTGAACACCATAAATAAAGCGCTCAAATTGCGCATCGAAGAATTGCTGAAAGAAAAAAATATGACGAGATACCGACTGGCGATGAACAGCGGCATAACGCACTCTACCCTGAAAAACATTCTTCACGAAACAGTTTCGGACAGTCTGTTGTCAACAGTGATACTCATAGCCTCGGGTTTCAATATGACAGTGAGTGAATTTCTCGACAGTCCGCTGTTTTGCGAAGACAAACTGGACATATAACGCAGAATACCGAAAGCCGCACC
>OHQM01000669.1_pt1 | contig 17207 bp, 10 predicted proteins | sample 1577941 | NCBI WGS metagenome assembly OHQM01 (sample SAMEA3879604, study PRJEB24766) | human gut metagenome | biome: human-associated habitat; feature: feces | place: USA | collected 1985/1987
CGCTTCAGCCCAGCGGAGGACCTGTTCCTCGACGGTGGGCGAAACGACGCGCGAGGCGAAGAAAGCGACCTTCCGGCAGTCGAGCAGGGCGGGGTTTCCGGTGTAATCGTAATCGAAAGCCATAAAAAACGTGGGTTGCCGCATTGACTTACCCCGTACTCAGGCCTTCGCTGCCCCACACCGAAATAAGCAACACGGACAGCCCACGCGAAACGCGTATCATGCACATAGCAAGCCAAAGGCCTGCGGGCACAATACATGCGTCCACGAGGCGTCCCGTTACATCCCTTCCGGTGTGTCAAGGTTGCGAAGTTTGAGTACGGAAGAAAACGTAATTAAACGTTCGTAGTATGTTAGTTCCGCGGATCGGCACGGAACCATCTACAAAAATAGAAAATTAAATCGGAAAACCGCCAAAGGCCGCCGATTTTTGCGGAACCTCTTGTTTTAGTTCATCGTTCTGGTCAGTTCAAATATTGAGATCTTATCAATTCCCGCGTTATTGCATTGTTGTAAAACGTCGGTAATATAGTCATCCGACCAAAATGGATGTACGATGATTCCCTTGATTACGCCTGAATCATTGACAGCAAAGTAATGACCAAATTTAATCTGACTGTGTTGTTTCTTTTTCTTTAGTAGACTGTCGAGATTATTATCCATGAAGTCCTTCCAATATTCGACATCGAAATTGACAAAGAGCGCTTTGTCTGCCGCCATTCTTGACAAATCAAGGCCAAGACGCCAATCCAATATCATGTGATATTGTTGGTTGGAATAGTCTCGGATGCAATCATAGCAAGATGAGATGCAGTTTCGCATATGGTCCGGAGTACATAACGTGTCATAAATTGCTCCACCCTTCAATAGAGGTTGCAATAGAGCTTCGGTCGGAACTTGTGCATATTTGCGTCCGCTTAAATAGTTACAATATCCCGAACCATTTTCCAGTTTTTCGACAATAAATACCTCCGGGTTTCCGGTTTTGACGGATATATGATATCCGATATCGAGTTCGGATGTATCTATGTCAAGATAGCAGGCAATTGCCTTGCGAATTAAATACCCCCAGGAATAATATGCAGCCCGTATGGCAAAATAGTTCGCGTTGTCTTGCAACGGATTAAGACAAATATCCCGAGGAACCATCTTCAGTGCAATGGTCATGACTCCCGTGGACTTTGATACGACAAAAGCCAAGTCTTTTTCGTTAAATAGGGTCAACGCACTTTGTCGAGTTTGTGGATAGGCACTTCGAGCAACCCAGGTATCGCTCATTTTTGACGTTTTTGAATGAGCGTATTGCCCCATATGGTAGAGTTTGCCATTGTTGTCATTGACCAAATGAACAAGACCTTGAGTGGGAATTACATTGTTGCGCAAGTATAGGTTTCCAACAGGATTGCACTCCTCCAAAGAGGCTTCACAATCTAATCGAATCTCACTGTTGGGAGAATACCAATCATAGGATCCGTTAAAGTCGTGAACCGGTTCATCGTAATCTACACAATACCCCAGTGGTGAACAAACCTCAATACGTTCCATCGGGTTGCCGCAGACCGGGCAATTGGCCGTATCACTATCCAACTCCAAAGTTGAATAGGCGCAACTTTGGCATCTGAATAGTGGCTTCCTCAGTATATTGAGGCTATCTGCTTTCAGAAAGACATTGGCCTTTCTACCATAATCAGCAACTCCAACAGCTCGATATACCTTTTTGTCCTTTACAATCTCATGTCCAGGAGCAAATGAGTTGAGCGCTAACTCCATATCGCGATTCACGACATCGGTAGCCGGTAATTTATCCGGGAACTGCAGGTATAAATTTCGCGTCCGTGTTGGAAATCCGAACATGGGCAACATTCCGGCATTCGCCAGACGTTCACTTAATTGTGTCTGTGTATACTCGCTACTATTGGCGATCTCGGTAATGCGGTCAATTAGCTTTTTCTGAATATATTGGAGCATGTCATCCTTATCCTCCTTTGTGAGATCTGTACATCTCGTGACAATCTGGATGATGGATTCGATCTCAGATTCATGGTTCTGGATCCATGTAGCAACAATTGTTTTGTTTTTATTCCAGGCCGAAGCCGTTCCGAAATTCCCATGAACACTTTCTTGTTTGGAGGACTCCTGAATCGATTTGAGCGCATTATGCAATACCTCCTTGAATACCACTCTCTCTGCAATCTCTTTGATTCGGACCTCCAGATATGGATCCTTCGGTATGGCAGAAACCATACGTGCCGGCTCAAAATAATGGGTCAGATCATGACTTGATCCTTTAGCCACGGTTAAAGCAATAGACAACGGATTCCCGCGACGGCCGGCACGTCCAACACGCTGCTGGTAATTGAATCGTTGAGGCGGAACATTACCCATCATGACGGCAGACAGTGAGCCGATATCGACTCCTGCTTCCATCGTGGTTGTAACGCTCAACAAATCGATCCCGTCAACAGATGGCACCTCCCCCGGAAGAAATATTTCTTGAAAATGTCGTTGGCGTCGCCGTGATTCATCGCGAGAGGTTTGCCCTGTCATTTCCTCGCAATGGAGGCGATAGATATCGTTGGTTGAGTTTACAAGTGATACATAATAATCCGACGCATCCTCCAAATCACTTTTTTGTATCGTTTTAGGTTGAGATAGGTTGCCAAGGCAATTGGTACAGATGCCATTAGACGGCTGCAAATGAATCGTCTTACATTTTGGGCATTGCCAATATTTCATCCCTTCGTATGCTTTATGGAAAGCAATCTTGCGTCCGGTTAAAGCGACTTTGTCGTTGGCAATGATCTCCAGCTTCCTTAATAATCGTTTGATTTCGTCTAACTTGTTATCGGTGTCTTGTTTGCGGGTAAATCCATAGACCCTCTTTACAAGTTTGCGCACAATTCCAGGGAATGAGTCATAAACTGGATATCTAGATTCAAATCCAGCCACTCTTCTTTTTTCGCCAAGAATGCGGATAATTGAATCTAACAACTCTCTCATCCGAGAGTCTAGTTTTTCTGTTCCTACACAGGTTGCGTATCCCAATTTTAAGGTCTCGAATGACTTCTTTTTGTGGGCAAAAAGACTTATTATTTGCTCCTCGCTATTTTTTTTACGAATCTTGTTAAGATATACTTGATCGTAATCGCCCAGATCTCTCTTTGCAGTACCAACTCTAAAATCAAAAAGACTCCACCACGGAGTGTTGTTTAATAGTGGATTTTGAGCTAAGGATGGCCTTGGTCCAGCCGGATTCATTCCGATATTTAATAGACCCTTAAATACATCAGCGGTAATATTCTCCAGGTTGACATCTTCGATAGATGCATATATCGTATCGAGGCGAGCTTTTTCTTCAGATTTTAGCCAACCTTTATCTTTGGTCCGAATCAGATCAATGAGCTCAATATACGTTCCTTTGTTATAAAGTCTCGTCAACATATCGCTGTCTTCTCTGGAAGATATGTTGCCGAACTGAAATTTTTTTAAGAAATTAATGACTTCGGAGTCTCCTTTAAGAGCCTTCAGCATCAGCCATCTCACCGCATCTCGATAATGATCCAATTCAATGCCTGCCGATAGCTTGGCGGCAGACTGTCGACTATCGGAAAACAGCACCACTTTTGTGTTGTTCTCATGCGCATTCTTCATCGAACGGATCAATGAATCGGCAAGAACCTGATTTACCTTTTGAAGTCCGGTCCGATGTGGCTTTAGTGGAGTCAATTTCCTTTCTTCATTTACACGGTATGCCACTCCGCATTGTGGGCATTGATTCGGTAGTTGCAGGTCCGCTTCTTTTTCCTGGCGATGCAACCAATAGGTTCCATAGCGATCCAGCTTGATAATTCCCGTGACCGAATCAAAATTGACACGAACCCATCCTTTGTCGGTCGCATCACTGTCATCCATGGAGCCCTGCCATAGAACAGCATATGGGTAAAATGTTTGACCGATAGGTCTATCCACCGAAAGCAAGAATGTTCGATTGTCTTTTTGTCGAATATACCCACCCAAGAAGGCCTCACCACAACTTTCACAGATGATCAACTCGAGGACGGCATGCCCGCAGCTGCAAACGGTACGGGGAGAGCGATAAAAACGTCCCAAGGTTCGTCCATCAAATTGGTACTCTTTTTTGACTTCAGAACAAGCGGGATTGGAGCATGCCCATAAACCGTTGACAGAGCGGAAAAAGAAATGAGCTCGAAGTGGTAGGACAAAGTTCCCGTCTTCCTTGCTTTGGCATATGATTTTTAAGAAAGACGAAATAAAAGGTAAGGCCTGATCACCTTTGATGCCCATTTTGGCTGCAATACTAATAACATTTTGCGCGATAATTCGTCCTTCAACGTCTGTCATTGCAAATTTCAGCCATTCGACAAGATGGTATTTTCGCGTAATATCGATATAATCGCTGCAGTCCAATGACGCAAACAACTGTTCGGTGCGTTCCTTCTCAGGGATTGAAGAATTTGTATAATCTACGAAGGCTTCTATCGGAAGTTTATCTTGGGGCCGACTTGCAGCGGGTTCGGGCTCGTTGGAGAGGAGGCAGAATTTCTTAGTGTACGCATCTTTCGAGACACCAAAAAATTCGCATAGAAAATCTTTGGTCTGCTCATTTTCTCCCATCGACGCACTCGAGGCGAGAAATTGAACTTGCGGAGAGTCGGGAGTTAACCCCAGTCTATCCAGCAAGATACGAATCAGATACGCAACTTCTGTTCCGGCTGTTCCTCGATAGGTGTGCAATTCATCAATGACCAGGTGGAAGACATGGGAAGGATCTTCCTTAAGCCACTTCTTGGTCTCTTCGAATATGGGCGCTTCAATATCTCTCATCAGCATGACATTGAGCATGCTGTAATTGGTAATTAAGATGTCGGGAGCATTTTGTTGCATGGAAAGGCGATCCCACATCTCTGCACTATCCGAATCCATGCACGGAACATGATAGAGCAATTCGCTATTACCGGTTTGTTTGGCTGATTCTTGAGCTGCTTTCCAGTCCTCATTTAATTGCTTGCGTTCTTTCCGGATGTTCTCTTGGGCAATATCTCCACGACCACTGACAGGGGTGCTGCCAGTGTAACGCCCGAAGAAAAATCTATTCCCTCCGCGACAACGGTCTAACCAATCCAAAGCCCGTCCTTTCCCTTGTCCATTAAGGGCTTTACGAAGTCGGATCATTTGATCCTCCGCCAATGCATTCAGCGGATAAAGAATCATAGCGCGCATGGCTCGTGGTCGATTCGTTTTGTCCCATGTGCGCGACTCTGATATGAGATCGGCAAAAATAGGCAGTAGGAAGCATTCTGTCTTACCGGATCCTGTTCCTGTTGTTACGACAATATTCTTCCGGTTGATAGCGGCCTCTTTGAGGGCATTGTATTGATGTAGATACAATCGCCGTTTTTCGGCTTTGTCATTAAAGAACAATCCACATTGCACAAAATCAGCCAACTCGCTATTAACCCCTTCATTTTTGCAGAAGTCTTCCAGCGACGCATATTCCTTGTATTTGGGAACGATCTCTATAATGGGAGGTTGGCATATGGCTCCTTGTTCGCTGATCAGACTATTGCGTTCTTCGTTGTAATACTCATTGAAAAACGGGATACCGCTACTGATATACTTGAGATATGTTTCTCTCAGTTCATTATAGATTTGTATGGGATTATTCATAACGAATGGATTTACACAAGATACGATCGAGTTCCTTGACTATGGATTTTGAAATGCCTGGGAAAATATAATTGCCCGATTCCTTATAGGGACATTGGCCTTCCAACATGGAAGCAACCATCAAAACTCGGTATAACATGATTGGGAACCGGAAAGAATTCACGCTCAGTTTCCTTTGCTCGACGTCGTAATTGCCGTTTGATTTCTTTCCCAAGACTCGGCTATATTGATAGGCGACATTGACCGAATCCGGATTGATTGACCAATTAGGGATTTCCACAACTTTCCGATTCTCACATACGAAGTAATAGCGTTTAAATGCTGTGTAGGCAATACCAATCTGGTCAGGGGCATTATCAAAGGTGAGATCTGAGAAATCATTTTTCGGTGATAACTCGAATGCTGAGATGATTGAGTCCACACTCGGAAAATGTTTCAAAATCTCTTTTCCGTTAAAAGTATACTGCTTTAATTCACAATTCTGAGGGCCCTCACTGCGATAAATGGCGGGACGCAACTTTTTGCATCCATCTATGGATGGTTGCTTGTTTATGAAAAGGTGCCTCCTTTTGTGTGAGATCATCATCGGTTCCGTCACCTTAAACGACTTACTGCCGCAATAATCCACATTGCCCGCATAGAATAAGGGCAAAAACAAGGTCCATGCAGGGTGTTCTGTAATTTGTAGATTAAACTGTATGTTTAGATACTCACAATAGCGTTTAATAGTGTCATAATTGATCTTGTCATAATGACACATCCATAAGAACAACAGGTGTTGAACCTTTTCGATATCTTTATTCATCCTCTGTGACATATGATTTATATGCCTCCGGATCCGGTCTCTCTACTTGTGTAAGCAGGCTGTTTAATAGGCCGGGCGTCAAATATCCTTCTGTATCGATTTTTTCAACAATTCGATACTCCTCATCTTCAGCTATAACGAAGGTGTCGGTTTTTGGCAAACATCCAAAATAGCGGATGCATTGCGTAGCCAATGGCAATCCAGCATCCTCTGTAGGAACCAGGATGATCCTAAGGTTTCCTGGGAATGCAAGGATGGAGCCAGGGAATACACATCGCAGTTTTAGAATCATATCTACGACAGGCTGAAGATAGCAGGGTAAATAAGATATATTTATATTACGCAGAACATAATAATGCATTTCATTGGGCGTCTCCCAACTGTGTTCTACGATTCTCTTCAACCCATTTGCCCATACATATTCAAACGTTTGCCACTTTGGAGTGACATCTTCAAGCATATAACAACAATTACCGGTAGCCTGGATAATTGCATTGACAATTCGATGATCCGGTATTAACAATACATGGTTATATGCCAATAGCGAAATCAAGTGGTTCGAGAGGCTGAGTCTCCTATTATTGTTTCTTAATCCATTTCTCAATCTGCTCTCCAGCTCCTCTTTGCTCTGGATTGGTTGTGATTCGTTATGTACGGTCAGTAATTCACCATTTTCTGCAAGATGAGTGTGGTTCGAGGTCAATGATACAATGATATCACGCAGCACATCGCAATCCTTGAGAATCCGATCTTTCTCGTTTGTTATTTTTTGTAGCGAGTTTTCCAGAGTTTCAATCTTTTTTTTGTTTGATGCGATATGGGCCAATTGTTGCTTAATTGCAGCTTGATATTGATTCTGCTCTTCCTCCAACTTTTCTTTTTGTGCCTGGGCCTTTGCAGTTGCGGTGTTCACCTCGCGCTCAAGTTGAGCCACGCGCTCTTTTTGCTCACTTTGTAAAGACTGGTATTCTCGTTTGTATTGGCTTTGTAGATTAGTAATCAATTGCTCGCTATATTTTGCAACGGAACGATCAATACACTCCTTGAATAATGGATTCTCCGCTAATGCCTGAATCTGTCGGGCATTTAGGAGAAAGTTTTCAAACATCAAAGATATACGCGTGATACGAGACTCCAGAACCTCATTTGGGACACCTTTGGCTGGAATCGTATTCTTGATCTCCGATAGTAATTTGTTCCTATTCTCGTTCTGCAAGATGGAACTCCATGCTTTTGTTACATAGGTTTCAACGAACCATTCCTTCAGTTGCTCATCTGGCATTATGTCGAGATAAGTAGCCGTTCCAGCAATGTTGTCATTCATGATGACATACCTGGATCGGTCCCTGTCGTAGCAAATAATTCTATCTTGGTTGATGCTTAAAATATTGTTTAGATCCCATTGTTCGATGTAATAGTATGGCTGCCCAGTTTTGGGTGTATATCGATATAAAAATGGCCCGTCGTGAAAATAGGTAGTATCCTGATAGCCTGATAAAGTTTCATAGATACCTTCTGGGTCCTTCTGGCGAAGTTTTTCTTCGCAAACAACGACTCCATATTCTGCCGGAAGACCAGCATCTCGATCCCATATAAATTGATCATGCCCTTCATTATTAGATACTTGTATGCCAGTGTAGATACATTGTCCGCATAAATTCCTATACTTTTTAAGAAAATTAGGCATGAAAATAAGCCCGCGGGTAGGGAATTTTTCTTTTATCTCATCGGGATAAAGACGTTTGAATTTCCATCCAGTATCAGGATCGATATATCCGATTACTCGGAGATAAGCATGTATTCCGTTTGTGTGAGGTTCAACAACTCCCACTACTTTTATAGTCGTATAATCTAAGGAATTCATATATTATTTCTGAATATTCAACATTCTAATTGCGACATTTGGCTCGCCTGGCTGGATGGCTTTATTGGATTGCTGTGCTTTGCACCATCGATATAAAACCGATCCGGTTGAAGAGGCGGTTCCGTTCGAACTATAAGCATGATAGTCGAGTCCGACAATCTGTCCCTGTTGGAAGTCGACGTCCCACACTCTTGCTTTTTTATTATCAACTAACCACCTGGGATTGTTATTCCAAGGAGCAAAGTCCTTTATATCGGGGGCGACTATATGAATCCCGATGCTTTTGTATCCAGGTATTTTGATCTTGTGCACTCCTATTCCAAGAGGTAGTCGATTGTAACCAGACAACCCTTGATACGGCTTATCATCGATATAAAAACGTAAATCTTTGTCTAAGTCAAGAATTGGAGGAGCGTCTAATAGATAATTGGGCATATCCCGGGAGATTCTTAAGCCTCCGTATAATCGGTATGGTCGCTTTTCGGTCGTATAGAATTGAGGATATCTCTTTGGATTCAGCTTCACTAAGGCATTCATCCCAAAACGTTGAATAACATCCTGTTCATGAAATCCTTTTGATGTGTTGACAAATAAAGCTATGCTTTCGTCATTTTCATTGAGATATCTTGTTTCCGTATAATCCTCATACAAGGGATCCTTCTCAAATAGAATTGTGTTAGGGCGTTTGAATGTATAATATGGCTTTAGCTCGTTGAAAATGTTCGTAGTAGGGAAAAGAGGGATCTGTTTTACTCGTTGGATTTCATTGCATATGTCCAGAATCCATTCATCTTCTTCCTGAATGAGTCTTAATATACATGATGATTTCTCGGCTCGTTTTGTTGTTTTTCGAGCATCACTATACTCTCCATCCCAGGAGAGATAATATTGAAAGATCTGCTTTTTCGCTGATCCCCAGGACGATTCTATAATTCTCCTGGCTCGATTAGTCAGGTTATTTGAGGGAAAGCCAAGGATGTTCCATAGCTCATCCTGAGATAAATCCTCATTGGGAACAATCCCTTTTGCAATGAATTCAGCGGCAAATCTTTTCAGATCCTCTCTATTTAATACTTGGGCAGAATGAACCTTGGGATATTGGACATATCGATCTTTCCCCTTCCGGGAACGGCAGGGATTGTCTATAAGAAACGATTCGTCCTCGCACCAGGCATAGTAGCGGGACCAAACGTAGTCTTGGTTGTCCTTCACCCAATTTTGCCAGTCTGAAGTATCTATACCGAGGCATTCACATATTCGTTGCCTGTAATTAGCCGCAGTAAAACCATCTGCATTCTCCATCTTTGATGCCGCGTATAATTGAATGGCAATAATACCCAGCACGACCTCGATAGGCGAGTCATCTGTTAGAAATACGGCCTTATCATGGCCTAGAGACAAGAGAAAGTTTGACTTTTCCAAGCCTGCATAATGGCAATATTGATTTATAAAAGAGCTATCGATAATTGGATAAACGTATTCGCCCTTTTTTTCATCAGTGAAGAAGTACTTGCGTACATAATCTCCTAGATTATATAATAATCTTGCTGTCACTCCTTGGATTTGTCATATATACAAAAATACCATTTTTATATGAATACTCAAATACTATCAACGGCCTTTTTACAATACTGAATTGCCTTGTATCCTTCTCTCCAGATTAAAAAGAAAGCAAGTTTGATTTAAATCTAATACATCGTGTATGCTACACAATAATCGGAGGTGACATAATTCATTCTCCCTTCTTTTTGTATCTTTGTTAGGTTCAACAATCTTTTTTCAGACTCCAAATATGAGTACTCTGGAACGAGCCATCGAGATTGCCATCGAGATTGCCACCGAGGCGCACCGCGGCCAGCGCGACAAGGCCGGGAACGACTATATCGGCCACCCGATGCGGGTCATGGCCGCGGGCACAACCCCCGAAGAGAAGATCGTCGGGGTGCTGCACGATGTGGTCGAGGACAGCGACTGGACGCTGGAGGAGTTGGCTGCCGAGGGGTTTGCGCCGGAAATCATCGAGGCACTGCGCTGTCTGACGCACGCCGAGGAGGAGCCCTACGACCGTTATATTGCCCGCATAAAGGGCAATCCGCTGGCCGTGGCGGTCAAACTGAACGACTTGACGGATAACATGGATATCCGCCGCCTGCCGTACCTCTCGGATAAGGACGTCAAACGGCTGAAGCGTTATTTGCGGGCCTACAAGCAGCTGACCGGCGAACCGACCTACTCGGTTTACGCCTGCCGCCAGGAGTATCCGAACGCCTATCAGCCCTGGACCGAGGCGGAGGATCTGGAGTTGACGCGCCGGTGGTGTGAGGGGGCGACGGAGAAGGAGTTGTCCGCCCATTTCCAGCGCAAGCCCGGTGCCATCCGTTCGCGCATCGAGAAGCTCGATCTGGAGCGGCTCTACGGAAAACGGGGCAAGCGATCCTGACCGCACGCCGCAGCCTCGGGTGCCGTCGGCGAAGTGCGGCGAAACGATAAACTGATTCGCGATGATACTGAGCGTTAGCCGAAGAACCGATATTCCCGCCTTCTATTCGGACTGGTTTTACAACCGGATCCGGGAGGGGTATGCGTGCGTCCGGAATCCGATGAACCGGCATCAGGTCAGCAAAATCCGACTATCCCCCGATGTGATTGATTGCATCGTCTTTTGGAGCAAGAATCCGGCGCCGATGTTGCCGCGTCTGGGCGAACTTGCGGACTACATGTACTATTTCCAGTTTACGGTCACTCCATACGGCAGGGAACTGGAGACGGGGCTCCCGCAGAAGGAGATCATTATCGATACGTTCAGGCAGCTGTCCGACCGGATTGGCCCCAAGCGGGTTATCTGGAGGTATGACCCGATTCTGTTCTCGCAAAGCATGGACGTCAGCTATCATCTGCACGGTTTTGAGGCAATCGCCAAACGGTTGGCATCCTGTACCCAAACCTGCGTGATCAGTTTTGTGGATCTGTATCAGAAGACACGGCGCAATTTAAGGGAGACGACGGCCCGGGAACCGAGTGCGGATGAAATCACCCGATTGGCTGCGGGGCTGGCGGCCATCGCATCAAGCTATGGCATCCGGATTCAGAGCTGCGCGGAGCGGATAGACCTGGAGCCGATGGGCATCCGGCATGGCCGGTGCATCGACCGTATGTTGATTGAGAAGTTGCTGGGGCGCAGGTTGGAGGTCGCCAAGGACAGGAACCAACGGCCGGAGTGTGGATGTGTGCAGAGTGTGGATATCGGGGCCTATGATACATGCAGCCACGGCTGTCTGTATTGCTATGCCAACACTGATATGGGGACGGTGTATCGGAACCGGGTGTTGCATGATCCGTCGTCGCCGTTGTTGATCGGCCGTATAGGAGAGGATGATATTGTAAAGGAGCGGACGATCCGCTCGTTTAAGGAGAGCGATGCGCTTTTTTAATGGTAGATAATCCGGCCGCCCCGATGGGCTTGGGACCGGTCGGACCGATGCGTGCCGCTACCTCGGGCGCCGTTTGCGAAGGACGAACTCGGTCGCCTCGCGATCCTTCTGTTCGGCGGTCCGCACGGGATTCTGTAGCAGCCACTGTTCCAACTCCTCGCGCAGGAAGTAGACATTCTTGCCGTGGGGCTTGTAGTGGGGGATGCGGGCGTTGTGGGTGAGTTTGTACATGTAGCTCGGTGAGATGCCTGTGAAGTCGCAGGCTTCGGAAAAGTTCAGGACATTCTTCTGTCCGCGCAGCAGTTGTTCGATGCGGTCGAGACGCTCCTCGACGGTTAGACTCATTTGCATAAAAACACAATTTAAAAGGTTTGACAAAGGCGTTGCACAACGCACGGGTTTGTAATTACAGAGACAAAAAAACGAAGAAAAAAGGCTGACGACATTGTCTGCCAACGTTTCCGCTTGTTTGGACAATCTTTCCCATCTTTTTCCCGCGTACGGGCACCCTGCAAACACGACGGCGGAACCCCGCAAAGGGACTTCGCCCGTGCTTGTTGGTGGGCGTCTACGGGCAGGCTATGACTGCGCGGCCTCCAGGGCCCGGATGCAGTCGAGAATCTGCTGCTCGCGTTTCGCGTCGATGATGTCGGCCATCTGCTTGGCCGCCGAGAGATCCTTGGCCGTAAGCGGCTTGCCCAGCTTCGAGAGGAAGCACCCCTTGGCTCCCGCCACGCGCTGCCACTTCGGGGTGATGAACCGCGCGGCGCTCAGCGATTCGAGCAGCAGCGCCAGCAGTTTGTTGTGAGTCGTCTGCAACGGCTCCGGAAGCTGGCAGGCGAGCAGCAGTTCAACCTCCGGGCGGGTGACGTCGCGCCGGAAGAGGCCGATGCGATTGATGTGTTCGGTCAGCAGGTCGAGCTGGCGGTCGGTAAGGCGCGGCGAGAAGTCCTCCGGCGCGGGGTCGAATCCCGTGCGGCTGCGGTTGATGGCGCGGCGCTTCTCGGCTGCGCCTGCAGGGCGGTTTCACGCTCCCGGGCCTGCTCCAGCTCCTCCTGTCGCTGCCGCGTGAAGCCGGCAATCTCCGCAACGGCGCTTTGCACCTCGTCGAGCCGGGCGTTGAGGTCGTCCCGAGCCGGGGCAGGGTAGCGGTTGTAGAGGTACGCGAAGGTTTGGTCGATGCGCCGCTGTTCGTCGCGGGTGAAGTTGCCATAGGCCAGCCGGCGTTCGTAGTCGCGGTGCTGCTCGTCGAGGTAGCGGCGGGCCTCCGCACCGGTGAGTCCGCGGCACTCGATCTCGCTCTCCAGGTAGTGGAGCGTGAAGCGGGGATCCCGGAAGAGGACGACGCAGAAGGTGAGCCAGCTGAAGAGGACGACCAGCGCGTAGAAGATCGACCCCGGCACCATCCATAACCAGCCTAGCAACCGACTCCGACGCGCGAGTTGCATGCGCACGCTCCCGATCCATGCACGGACCCGGCTGTTGGCACGACGGTGCGAGTAGCGGATGTATTCGATGCGGTTCATGGGCGGTCGGTTGCGGTGCAAGGGTGAAGGCTGATGCCCCGTTTCTCAAAGATAATCATAATTCCGGAATCCGGTTCACCGCTTCGCGTTTCTTCTCGTCCATAATCTGCGCATAGACCTGCGTGGTCTTCAGTTCGCGGTGGCCGAGGAGTTTCGAGAGGGTGTAGATCTCGGTACCCAATGAGAGCTGGAGCACGGCGAAGGTATGGCGCCCGCAATGGAAGGTGATGTGCTTCGTGATGCCCGCCTTCATGCACCATTCGCGCAGCGCAAGGTTGTGCCAGGCGGAGTATTTCAGCCCCGAGAAGACCCGTTCGTCGGCCCTGCCGCGCGGCCCCATGTAGCGCACGGCCTGCTCGGAGATGTCGAGGTACTCCAGACCGCGGGTCTTCTTCTGGCGGAAGACCACGCGCGTGCCGCCGTCGAACTCCTGCACCTCGCCCCACGTCAGCTTGTTGATGTCGCTCCAGCGCATACCCGTCAGACACGAGAAGATGAAGGCGTCCTTCAGCACGGGATAGGAGCAATCGGTCTTGACCAGCCGTTGCAGCTCCTCGATTGTGAGGTATTCGCGGTGGACATCCTCCGTCCGCGTGGCCTTGACCCCCATGGCGGGCGATTGGGGGACGATCCCCTCCTCGACGGCCCGGTTCAACGCCGCCTTGAATTTCAGAAAGTAGCTGTTCTGGCTGTTGGCCGAGAGGGCGGTGCCGCTCTTCGTGCGGGCCTCCTTGGCGAGGTAGGTGCGGAACCCCTCGACGAACCGTCGGTCGATCCGTTCGAAGGTGGTCTCCGTCCCCGCATAGGCAATCAGGTGTTTCAGCATGCTGTCCCAGTTGCCCCAGTTGCCGGGCGAATCCTTGCGCTGCTCGACCATTCCGCGGATAAACTCGACCAGGTTGGTGCGGATCTTGAACGGCACGGCGAACCCGTACTGCTCGTTCTGCTCGGCGAGCAGCCGTTTGGCCTTGACCTTCTCGGCCATCTCCAAGTTGATCTTGTTGTGGTCGCGCTCGGCCTTGTTGCGGGGCGCGGTGTAGAGGAAGTATTCGAGGGTCTCGAATTTGCGCTTGGGCCTTGTGGTGCCGTTGGCCCCGAGGGTGTACCCCAGGTAGTATTCCAATACCAAAGAGGTTCGCCCGTTCTTCAGTTCGCGTTTGATCAGCTTAATCTCCATAGGCGTGCGTTTCGATTGGTGTGTTGCAAAAATAGGGATAAAATTTGCAACATGCAAGAGCGAACGTTACAAATACGTTGCAAAAACGCGCCTCGAAGGGAGATTTCGGAAGTCGGAAAATTTTTCTCTGAATCGCTGTAAATTACTGATTGTTAGCGTGTTTTATTCTTAGATTTTCTGGGTTTTGCTTCGTTTGGTTACTTTCCGATGCAGAATTTCGAAAAGATGTTTTGCAGGATTTCGTCGGGGGCGATGGCGCCGCGACCCGTGATGGCGCCGAGGTGGGTGATGACCTGGCGGATTTCTTCGCTCAGAAGATCGGTCGGAAGGCCGTGGGCGAGACCGTCGAGGGCTTGGCCGAGTGCTTCGCGGGCCGCCGAAAGCGCTTCGTAATGGCGGCTGTTCGAGACGACCGGATCACCGTGGTAGAGCGCTTCGGTGTCGACGGACTCCCGCAGGGCGTCGCACAGGGCGTCGATACCCTCGCCGTGTTTGGCAGAAATGCCGACAACGCCTTCGGGAAGCCGCCATGCGGCCGGAGCCTTGTCGGTCTTGTTGACGACGGTCAGGAGTTTCTGCCCGGGACGGAGCGGAAAATCCGGGGCGGGAACCGGACCCGTGAGCGTCGAGGCGTCGACCATATGAATGACGATCCGCGCCCGTTCGATGCTCGACATCGTGCGCTGGATGCCCATCTGTTCCAGCCGGTCGTCCGTTGCGCGGATGCCCGCCGTGTCGAGGAACCGAAAGACGACCCCGTCGATGTTGATCCGCTCCTCGATGACGTCGCGTGTCGTGCCCGCGATGTCCGAGACCAAGACGCGCTCTTCGTTGAGCAGGCGGTTGAGCAGTGTGCTCTTGCCGACGTTCGGGGCTCCCGTGATCGCTACGGCGACCCCCTCCTTGATGGCATTCCCAAGCGTGAACGAATTGCGCAGGGCGTCGATATGCGCCCCGATCCGCTGCATCGCCTCCCGCAGTTGCGCGCGGTCGGCGAATTCGACCTCTTCCTCCGAAAAGTCGAGTTCCAGTTCGAGGAGCGCAGTGAGTTCCAGCAGCTTTTCGCACAGTCCTTCCAGCGCGTCGGAATAACCTCCCCGCATCTGGTTCGCAGCGAGCGCATGGGCCGCGCGCGACGATGAAGCGATGATGTCGGCCACAGCCTCGGCCTGCGAGAGGTCTAACTTGCCGGCGAGGTAGGCGCGGATGGTGAATTCGCCCGGCCCGGCCATGCGGGCGCCGGAGGCGGTGAGCAGCCGCAGGATCTCGGAAACGATGTATTGCGATCCGTGGCAGGATATCTCGGCGGCATCCTCGCCGGTATAGGAGCGGGGTGCACGGAATACCGTGACCAGCACGTCGTCCAATACGCGGCCCTCGTCCACGATTTCCCCGTAGTGTACCGTGTAGCCTGCTGCTGCGGCCAGCGGTTCCCGGCCGCGGAAGATACGGTCGCAGATGCGCAACGCCTCCTCCCCGCTGATGCGGATGACGGCTAATGCCCCTCCTGCGGCAGTTGCCGGGGCGGCGATGGTATCGTGATCCCGGATCATGTTATCTTCCTTCGATGCGGATTCGCTGTCCCAGACGGAGTTTATGGGCGTTTTTGATGCCGTTCCAGCGCATCAGCTGCGCTGTGGTCACGCGGTAGCGGCGGGCGATGGCGCCCAGCGTATCGCCCTTCTTGACCACGTAGACCGTACCCGAGCGTTCCTGGCGTTTCTTGTCGATGTTCGCCGGGTTGATGTACTCCTTGAGGTAGGCCGAGTCTTTGGCGAAGATCGCAGGTTCGTTGGCGATGTATTGCGTGATGTTGCGCTGCGGCAGCACGAGCGTATAGGGCTTGGTCGTGGCCGGGATGATGTCGAGTTTGTACTGCGGATTGAGCTGGCGCAGGGTCTCGATCGGCAGGTCGATCGTCGAGGAGATCTGCCCCAGGTGCATCAGTTTGTTGATCCGGACGGTGTCCACCGAAAGGGGAATCGGGGCTTCGGTCGGCTCGATGCCGTGCTGGCGGTGGTAGGCGTAGGCGTACGACGCACCGATGAAGGCGGGGACGTAGCCGCGCGTTTCGCGGGGCAGGTAGTCGTAGATGTCCCAGAAGGTCGTCCCTCCGCCGGCGCGGGCCAGGGCTTTGTTTACGTTGCCCGGGCCGCAGTTGTAGGCGGCGATGGCCAGCGACCAGTCGTTATAGATGGCATAGAGGTCTTTCAGGTAGCGGCAGGCGGCCTGCGTGGCGCGGTAGGGGTCGCGGCGTTCGTCGACCAGCGAGTTGATTTCGAGTCCGTAGCTCTTGCCGGTCGTGGGCATGAACTGCCACAGCCCGACGGCGCCCATCGGCGACACCGCCGTGGGGGAGAGCGCCGATTCGATGATCGGCAGTGCCCGCAGTTCGACGGGGAGCCCCTCCTTGAGCAGTTCGTCCTCGATGAGCGGGAAATAGTACTGCGACATGCCCAGGATGCGGCTGATCGTGCCGTAGCGCGAATCGGTGTAGCGGTTGATATAACCCCGTACGATGTTGTTGTAAGGCAACTGGATCGGCGAAACGAGCGCCCGCAGCCGCTGGATGTAGACCGAATCGGGGGTCGTGCTTTCGGCCGTGCTGTCGACCAGGATGTAGTTGTCGAAAAATTCCTGGTAGGAATCCCCGCATTGCCGTTCGCGCCACACGGCGACCAGCGAATCGGCCTGTTCTGCCGAAAGCCCGAGGGTC
>OHQM01000671.1_pt1 | contig 17127 bp, 16 predicted proteins | sample 1577941 | NCBI WGS metagenome assembly OHQM01 (sample SAMEA3879604, study PRJEB24766) | human gut metagenome | biome: human-associated habitat; feature: feces | place: USA | collected 1985/1987
ACCGCTTATTCGCCTGTCGCAGGGTAATTAGTAGAGGCGGACGGAAAGTCCGTCTCTACCGCACAGTCAACTTAAATTTATTGATTATAATAGTTTATTACTTTACGATTGCTTTGACAGCGGCTTCGCCTTCAACGGCTACAACCACGATACCTGCAGGAGCAGAGATGGCAGCTTCGTCGGAAGAAAGAACTGTGTTAGCAATTTTCTGACCAAGGACGTTGCTGATAACAACAGTCTTTCCGGCAGCACCCTTAACAGTTACTTTACCGTTACCGGCAATTACGCTGATGGCAGATGCATCGATATCTTCGTTAGCAACCGGCTTGCGGCTGTCTTCTTTCAGGTTGAAGACTTCTGCTTCCTTGATTTCACTTGTTACTACGATATTACCGTTGATGTAACGCAGGTAACCCAAAGTAACATCATCACCTCTATAAGAATCGTATTCCGGATACTTGTAACCTGTTTCAACAACAAACGATTCTGTTTCCGGATCAACTACGCGGAAGGCAAACTTGAACAACTGAGGAGCCTCGGTGATCTTCATGCCTTCGCCATATTTACCTGTAGCCTGGTCTTTGATGTAAACCAATGTATCGTCTGCACAGTAACCTTCAACAAAGGCTAGTTTTGCATAATCCTCTTCGCCATCGTTATAGATATACTTGTTGATATGAACGTCTTCCTTCACGTCTTCTGCGATAGCAGAGTCAGCCAGGTTCACCAGGTAGCGTGCATAAACAGTATCGGTTGCATGATACAGGTCGCTATGTGACGGTTCGTTGCATTTGTAAGTCGTGTCGATCTTAGTTACGTTCAATCCTAACAGATATTCTGAATGATCTTTGCTACCATCGATTACATCTACATAGATAGCCGGATTGATATCCTTGAATTCTTCAGCATTGCCGATACCCAGGAAGCCGCTCTTTTCATACAATACATTCGATTCAGATGCTGCATATTCAGAACGGTAAATCTTGATAACGTCGCCCTGAGTTAATGACAGATATTCAGCAGAAGCTTTTTCAGTGATCGTGAACAAGTCTGTTTCATTCTGCTGGTACATGCCGTAACGGTTCAGGATACCTTCGTTGCTTTCGCCGGCATAGATCTTGTTCATCGGAGATTGATTTTCTGCATTATAATAAACGCAAGAATCTGCCTTATTCAAATAATACAAACCTTTGTCACCACCGTTTTGACCAGGCTGAACATCATACCAATAAGAAGTAGTACCCTGCTTAACTAGATTACTAATAGAAACCAGATTGAATCGTGTGCTATCGCCACCCATGATCTTAACTGCGAAATAATGAGCATCCTCATTGCCATCATAACCTGTAGATGACTTTTCAGTACCGGTTACATATCTGTCACGGTTAGTATCATAAGCCATGTATTCGCCATTTTCGATGTTCATGAAAGCATAAGCCTGAACTTTCAGAGTATCCTTCACAGTCTTGCCTAAGCCATTATTCACTTCGCTAACGACACAGATAGTAGTCGGAGTCATCGTTCCCTTAACCGGGTTGCCCCATACATCTTCTTCCTGCGACATCAACGGAACCAGACGCCAGTCTGTTGCATCTGCTTTATCAGCAACCAAGCCTACCTGATGATCCTTCTTGTGATTTTCTGCGATATAAACCGTATCACGTACTGAAGAATAAGAACCCAGGTTGAACAACTGATCTTTCAGTTTAGCAGCATTGAAACTTTTGAAGCCATCTGTTGCCTTCGGATTCTTAACAGCAACGATTTCAATTGTATCCTTGGAATAAGGATAAGAAGAAGATATAACTGCATACTTATTATCATCTCCTGTCTTATAGAGTTCTTTAGCTTCATACGTCTTGCTGGCCTGCGGATATTCACGGTTCTTCAATGTCAGAGTCTTACCATCCTTGTCAGCTGTGATAGCCCATTGTGTTTCAGGATAGCCTACCAATACTTCATTTGTTTTCATGAATTTGGCAGAGCCATTGTTGTCCAAACCTAACACTTTACCGAAGTTGCCAGAATAATCGCTTCTTGTATTCTTGTTGGTAACAGTGAAGTACTTGCCTGAACCCAGCAATGCAGAAACATTGATTGTATTGAATTTAGCCAGTTTAATAGAAATTGCATCCAGGAAATCGTCATTCTTGTCGCAAGCGGCCAATGTATTGACATCCTTCAAGCTGATAGAACCTAGTTTGTAAACACCTTTGACAAGTTCTCTGCCTTCTACGGTAATTGCACTGACAGTTTCAGCTTTGCCGATTACGTTGTCATAAGGAACATAGATAGAGAAGTAAGCCGCATAATCTGCATCTTTACCGGTCTTCACTGCTTTAGCCAATGTTTCTACATCTATCGTTACCAATTGGTAAGCATACTTTCCGGCAGTTGCCGTAGCATACATTTCTGTTTTTTTCATGACAATCAACTTGCCGTTTTCATCCTGCAACATGAAGCGGGTTGTATCGGCATTATATTTGTCATTTGCCCACAAGTCTGCCGGAGCAATTACTTCAGGACCATTTTCGATATTTTTCCAAACAACCGGTTTCAGATTACCTGAAGCAAACGGGTCATTAGCCAAAACCTTACCCCCCTTATCGATACCGATATGGAAACTTACGCCATAAGTAGCAACCAGTTCACTAGCTTTTACCAAACGGTCGGGCGATACAGGAGAAGCAGCTGCTGCAAATGTGGAAATAGAGCCAATCGACAAAGCCGAAGAAGAAGAACCAGCAACCACATCCTTCAATTCATAAAACTTAATAGAAGCCGGATCTACCTTGCCTTCACTGTTTAATGCTACATAAGCTGCTTTGGCCGGGGTACCTGCCAATAATATTTTACCTTTGCTGTTGGTAAATTTGGCATATTTTTCTGTCTTGTTAATAGATACAGTCCACAAGAAATCTTCATAAGTCTTTTCAAAAGTGCTGCCTGCAGCTATTTCTGTAGGATAAGCGACTGCAGTAGCCGTACCATCGGCTGCAGCTTTAAGAGCTTTGAAATCAGTGGTCATCAAAACATATTTACCACCATCAGCCAGAGATTCTGCTAATGAATCGACAAAACGATTACCACTTGCATCATATACAAGGTTGATCACTTTATCATCGATCACTTCGATGCCTCCCAAAGCTACTGTACCGGCAGGTTTACCCTCTGCGTCAGTAGTTTTGATAGCTACGCTTTTACCAGCCAGATTTTTAGCTGTAGCTTCCGGCACCTTTGTCGGGTCAGCCAGGAGATCTGCAACATCTTGTGCGGTTGCACCTGCTACTTCGATTACAGAACCTTTTACTGTTGCTGTAGCTTTTATAGAGTGCTCGATAGCATCGGCAAGAGCAAGTGCCAAAGTACCGTCAAGTGCAGTAGCTGCTGCCTTTGTTATTTTTACCTTATTAGAGATATGTGCATACTCTACATTATAGGTAGCTCCATCCAACTCATTGCCGTTACGCACAACCAGGTCGGCTGTACAATTGGTAAATGTATTAGCTTTTACAATGGCTGCGCCGTCAATAGCCGGATTACCGGAACCGTCTTTGCCGTAAGCAGACAAATTGCCTGCCAAGTTAGCTTTCAGAGGGTCTTTATCCTTATCACTTTCCACTTTTGTCTTCTTATACACTTGGATAGCAGAAGAATACCAAGGAGCTACCGTGTCTTTTAAATTAATAAATTTATTCGCTTTCAGACTATAAGTTACCTTATCTGTCTGCGGATAAAGAGCAATACCGTTAGGGATACTTCCCTTTGCAGCATTTGTTGAAGTAAAAATACAGCTATCAACGCTCAAGCCGTCGGCAAAAGCTGTCAGTGCTGTTTTTGTCCAATAACCGTTAGCTTCTTCATTCACCGACTTGGTATCGATTATCAGGTTCTTAACCTTTATACCTTCGGCAGCTACAACAATACGACCGACTAATGTATCTGTTTTATTACCTAAAACAGTTACATTCTTGGTGTTGATGATAAAGTACTTCTTAGCAGACTCACCACTAGCAAGATCTGCCTTTGCGTTGAAAGACAACGTATCGCCTTCAGCCAAGCCTTTCACGACATGAGTGCTGCCGTCAATGCTGTCAGCATGAAAAACAAGAGTCTTTGTTGCCGCATTCACATTACAAAACAACGCACCTGACAGAAGCAAGCCCGTTGTCATAAACGTAGAAAACTTTTTGTTCATAATCTTCAATTTAATATTAATAATAGTGTTACTTAAAAAGCCTTTTAACCTTAGAATAGGAACGTCTTCGAGATAGAATGACGAGATTAAACGTTCCTTTTTTCTAGTCATTGTTTTTTGCCCATTTTGTCTTTGTGGTCAAAAGGATGATTTTCGTACTAGTTTTGCTATTCTGTTGATAAGAAAGGATATAGGAAAGGAAAAAATATTTTGAAAAAGATTGGAGGATTAAAAGAATGTGGTAACTTTGCTGGCGAGAAAAAAGGAACGTTAAAATTAGTCATTCACTTTTTATATTCCATCCCTTATTATTCAATAGTTTATTTATTATTTTCTACCCTCAGCATATACATAAATATGTACCCACGCGCATTTCATAATACACTGTGTTCCAACACCTACTTTTTCAGTTTTTTGCCGGGAATTGTTAAAAGATAGGATTTAGCCTGTTTTAGGGGGAATAAGCGGGGGATTTTCATTCATACAAAAAAGGCTATCGTTTGAAACGACAGCCCCATCATTATTTTTAGAAAGGTTTTTACAGATTATTGATTTCTTCTCCAGGTTTATTCATATTCTTTTGATCCAAAGGCTACAGTATAAACATTTCTTCCAATACATCAATCAGGCTTTCTCTTTCATCTTCGTTCAATACACCTGCTTGCTTTCCTATCCTCAATTTATCGACAGTCCGAATCTGGTCGGTGGCTATCATACCCTCTTTTCCGTCTAAAGTACACTTCACCCGCCAAGGATAAGGAGTGAGTGTCGATGTCAAGGGAATAATTATAACCGTATTCAAATGGCGGTTCAACTCATCCGGTGATACGACAACTGCCGGCCTAATTTTATTAATCTCACTTCCTTTTGTCGGGTTAAAGTCGACCCAATAGATACCAAATCTTTCTACCATTCCAGTCCCTCCATCTTCTCATCCTCTAATATATCCGGCATAATCAGGTTATCATCTCCGGCTGCATGCATCTGTGATGCGGCAGCTTCCCAATTCCTACGTGGGACAGGCTTGATAATAATACTGTTGTTCCTATGTGTGATTGTTACCGGATCTTTAGCCGACAAATTCAAGCGCTTTAGAATACTAGCTGGTAATATAACGCCCATGCTGTTTCCGATTTGTACGATATTTCTTTCCATACTACTACATGTTATAACATTTGTACTACACAAATATAGTAATAAAGATACCGGGTTATAACATAGCCCTGTTAAAGGTTGTTATCTAGCAGCCTCATTCAACAAGTATTTATGTTAAATTACTATGTTGTAGAACACATTTCCTGTAAAGCTGTTATCTTTGCAGTGTCTATTTAAACAGTAAAGAGATATGCTAAAACAAGCATTTTACATTCTGTTCTTCTATTTTACCGGAGAGTTTATCAGCTCCTTTATCGACGGTTTCATTCCGGGAAGCGTGATCGGTATGATATTGTTATTCCTGGCATTGGTCTTTAAGCTGGTAAAGCCTGCCAACGTAAAAAAACTATCCACGATCCTCACTGAAAACATGGGGCTGTTCTTCCTTCCCGCAGGCGTCGGGCTTATGACGTCGCTGGGGGTCATATCACAATATTGGGCAGTTATTCTTACTGCCTCCGTGGTAAGTACAATCCTGGTGATAGCGAGTGTCGCACTTATCCAACAAAAACTCGGCAAGGAGGTCGGAAGCAATGAATAACCTTGCGCAATCGGAAGTATTTTCACTCACATTGGTGATCGGTACTTATATGGCGGCATTGGCTTTGTATAAGAAAACCCGTATCAGCCTGCTGCACCCGTTGTTGACATCTATCCTCGTTATTATTGCCGTACTGAAAATGATGGGAATCGAATATGAGTCTTTCCAGCGGGGAAGCCATCTGATCCATTTCTTGCTGGGACCATCGGTTGTCGCATTGGGATTTGTCTTATACGAACAGATGCAATACCTGAAAGGGAATGTGATCTCTATCCTCACCTCCGTATTCGTCGGAGCCATTATCGGCATCGTGAGCGTGATCGTGATCGGCGACCTGATGGGAGCCGACCAGGCATTGATCGCCACCCTCCAACCGAAATCCGTTACAACTCCTATCGCTATGGGTATTGCCGAAAAGGCCGGAGGAATGCCTTCGTTAACAGCCGTTATCGTTGTAGCAGTAGGTATATTCGGCAGTATTGTCGGCCCGTTCGTGATGAAAGTATTAGGTATTGAAAGCCGGATCGCCAAAGGGCTGGCATTGGGCGCATCATCACATGGACTGGGAACTTCCGTTGCCATACAGATCGGAGCTGTCGAAGGTGCACTGAGCGGACTGGCTATCGGCTTGATGGGAATTATGACCGCCATTCTGGTCCCGGTAATCAGTTTTATCATTTCCCTGTTTTAGGATAACACCTTCTTCTGTGCCTTCTGAAATCATATCAGACTGATTTGCAACCTATTTCTGAATAAAAACATAGGCATATATTGGTACTTTAAGAGGAAAACACTACTTTTGTACCCGAAAATGACCGAAGACAATTCAAAAAAACATTATAAATAAAAATATTCATATGATTAATTCACAAGACATTAAAAAAGGGACTTGTATACGTTTGGACGGTAAACTCTATTTCTGTGTAGACTTTCTTCACGTAAAACCGGGAAAAGGTAACACAATTATGCGTACTACATTGAAAGACGTAGTAAAAGGAGGCCAGATCGAACGCCGCTTCAATATCGGTGAAAAACTGGAAGATGTACGTGTAGAACGTCGTCCTTACCAATATACTTATGCAGAAGGCGAACATTACCACTTCATGAATCAGGAAACATTCGATGACGTAATCATCGACAAAGACTTGATTAACGGAGTAGATTTCATGATCGAAGGTCAGATTGTGGAAGTTGTTTCCGATGCATCTACAGATACTGTTCTTTTTGCTGACATGCCTACCAAAGTACAGTTGAAAGTAACTTATACAGAACCGGGTGTAAAAGGCGATACTGCTACAAACACATTGAAACCGGCTACCGTGGAATCTGGTGCAGAAGTTCGTGTTCCGTTATTCATCAATGAAGGCGAAATCATCGAAATCAACACAACAGACGGTTCTTACGTAGGACGTATCCGTGAATAATATTTATATATTGTAAGGGCGGTTTTATGGACTGCCCTTCTATTTTTTCTTATCCAAAACATATGAAAATAAAAGAATGGGCAGCAGAAGACCGCCCGCGCGAAAAAATGTTACTCAAAGGTGTCGCCTCTCTCAGTGATGCCGAACTTTTAGCCATCCTCATTAGTTCGGGTAACAGCAATGAAACAGCCGTACAATTGTCGCAGCGTATCCTCAACACGGCAGACAATAATCTGAATGCATTGGCAAAACTGACAATCCGGGAACTGATCTCCGGCTTCAAAGGTATTGGTGAAGCGAAAGCGATCACAATATGCGCTGCACTCGAGCTCGGCAAACGCCGCAACCTGTCCGATCCGATCCTGTGCCAGTCGATCCGAAGTAGCCACGACGCCTACTCTTTGTTTCACCCCTTGCTCTGCGATTTACCTCACGAAGAATTATGGATTGCCCTGACAAACCGGGCCGGAAAAGTGACCGGCAAAACCCGGATCAGCCAGGGAGGAACGGCCGAAACCTCCGCCGACCTGCGTATCATACTGAAAACGGCTATCAATGCACTGGCTGCCGGTATTATTCTCTGCCATAATCATCCTTCGGGAAACACTCACCCGAGTTCGCAGGATGACTCCCTGACCAAACGCCTGCATAAGGCCGCCGAATTACTTGAAATAAACTTATTAGACCATATTATCCTTGCCGACGGCAGCTACTTCAGCTATGCAGACGAAGGACGACTGGGGTTGTAAACATTTTATCTTTTCTATGGTTTACTATATAGAAGATATTAATGTATATTTGCATTCAAATTAAAAGAAGATGAACAACGAATTCCTCCAAACAGAAGAAGCGATTGTCGCCATGCTGAAAACGGTATATGATCCGGAAATACCGGTCAACGTATTCGATCTCGGCCTGATTTACAAAGTAGATATAGACGACGAAAAGAACGTCCGCATAGATATGACCCTGACGGCTCCGAATTGCCCGGCCGCCGATTTTATTCTGGAAGATGTCCGCATGAAAGTGGAATCGGTAGATGGGGTGAACAACGTGGAAGTCAACCTCGTATTCGAACCGGAATGGGATAAGGATATGATGTCGGAAGAAGCGAAACTCGAACTAGGTTTCCTATGAATACATCCCGGAAGAAAATATATTTTGCCTCGGACGCCCATTTGGGCGCCCGTTTTCATAAAGACCCGCTGGCCGTTGAGAAAAAGTTGGTGCGTTGGCTCGACAGCATCAAAGACGAAGCTATGGCAATCTATTTTCTGGGAGATATGTTCGACTACTGGTACGAATATAAATATGTAGTACCCAAAGGATTTACCCGTTTCCTCGGCAAGCTGGCCGAATTATCGGACAGCGGCATCGAAATCCATATTTTTATCGGTAACCACGACATCTGGATGTTCGATTACCTGCCCAATGAAATCGGTGCAGTGATCCATCGGGACGTATTGACGACCGATCTGCTGGGCAAGCGTTTCTTTCTCGGCCATGGCGACGAAGTGGACTACCGCAGCAAAGCCTTCCGCTTTATCCGTGCCCTTTTCCGTAACAAATTCTGCCAGTGGCTTTATGCCGGCATTCATCCCCGCTGGACTTTCGGTTTTGCCCTCGGTTGGTCACTGAGCAGCCGTAAAAGCGGACTGGAAAAAGAAAATGCACTCGAATATAAAGGTGAGTCAGCTGAATATCTGGTTCTATTCGCTAAAGACTATCTGAAAACACATCCGGACATCAATTTCTTTATTTTCGGGCATCGTCATATCATGCTCGACCTGATGCTTTCACGCACCTCCCGCCTGCTGATCGCCGGCGACTGGATGACACTCTTTTCTTATATCGTATGGGATGGCGAAAATCTGTTCCTTGAACAGTTCGAACTAATTGAAGATTAAAAAAACTGCCCCAACCGGTGTCAGAGCAGTCTAAACACTAATCCTGTGTTTTGTAAGCTGTGAGGATTAGTTATTATTAACCGGATGCAAGTTACACAGTTTTCTCTAATTATAGACAAAAACAAGAGGATTATTTTTCCGAAGTCTTACCGGATAGCACAAAATCGCGTATCAGGCCAATGATTACCAACAAATAAAAAATAGTCATCGGTACTCCCAGATAATGAATCAATGTCTCGTTGAGCGAAGTACAAAGTGCATAAGAAAAGAAAGAGACAATAGGAATCCCCACTGCATAATAGAATTTCCGGGGGAAATACAACATATAAACAACAGCCAGCAAATCACCCGCATACATATATCGTTCATGCATTCCTGGCAAAATAAAAGGAAAAATCACAGCCGAAAGCAATGCCAACCGGACCAAATACTCGTTCGTCAAATTAACCGGACGTTTCCAGGCCAGATATCCACCTCCTATTAACGCGAACAAAAAAGTAAACAGTATTCCTATCCATTTTACCGGTTCGTAGTAATCATTGCTGATCCACATATAAATATTGGGAAACTGTAAAGAAAGTTCCTCATAATGCGATGACTGTTTTACAAACACAGACAATAAATCCATCAACGGCCGACCGGCTATATAAGAAGGAAAAACCGATACCAGATAAACAGCAGGAATCAACAAAAAATAATACCATTTAATCCTGTTCCTCAGCAACAAAACAAAGAAAAAAGGAAAGAGAAGTACAGCCTGTAATTTAAAGGAAAAAGAAATCCCCAGAAACAAAACGGAAAGAAGAGAGCGCTTCTTCATCACAAAATAAATACTTCCCAACAGGAAAGAGGCATAAATAGAGTCGCATTGAGCCCAGTAGGAACTATTAATCAGGACTGTCGGAAGAAGTGGCACCACGGCAAACGCACACCATCTCACCCAATTTTCCTTATATTTCTGATAAGCAATCGCCCCCACAAACCAAGCAGCCACATACTCAAAGAGAACAGACAACAATTTAATCCCCACTAAAGGAGCTACCCCAAGCTTAGCTATCAGTAATAAAAAATACAGATAAGCCGGTGTGTAATTAGCAAACGGATAACGGAAAGCCTCAAAATAACCGTTCGACTTGATAAATTCCACCCACGGCAGAAGGAAAAAAGTATAATCCCCCGGTTGAGGGTAAAAAGGAAGCATACATAATTTTACTACTATGCCGAACAAAATCAACAAAGCCAGAAACTTTTTGTTTCTGAAAAGAGAAAACAAAAAAGAGATAATTTTCTGCATAATAGTAGTCTTTAATGAAAAGACCGGAGAAAAGCTTTTACACCCTTCCTCGGTCTTTATCAATTACCAATATTTATTTACCTAATATATCCATTGTATCGGAAGCGATCATATATTCTTCGTCAGTCGGCACAACGATAATTGTTACCTTACTGTCCGGAGTGCTGATCACCATTTCTTCACCACGCATACCTTCGTTCTTTTCAACGTCGATCTTCATGCCCATGAATTCCATGTTTTCACATACAACACGACGAGTAGCCCATTGGTTTTCACCACCCATAGCAGCAGCATATGCACCGATATATTTCTTGATGCGGTAGTTATAGATATTCAATGCCATGATAGCGCGTTTATCTCCTTCGGCAACAGCAGCTTCGATTTCACGCATATCGGAAGAAATACCGGAAAGTCCCTGTACACCGCTCTGTTTGTTGATCAGATCGGACAAACCTTTGGCATCCAGTTTTTCCTTATCCATGATGAATGTAAGTGCGCCAGCATCTACATCACCACAACGGGTTCCCATCAGTAAACCTTCTACCGGAGTCAGTCCCATAGAAGTATCTATACTCTTACCGTTTTTAACAGCAGCGATAGAACCACCGTTACCTACGTGAGCTGTAATGATACGCTGTTCTTCGTAAGGAACACCCAGGATATCGCAAGCACGTTTTGATACATAGCGATGACTGGTTCCGTGGAAGCCATAACGACGGATACCATATTTCTTATACAGAGAATAAGGCAGACCGTACATATAAGCATAATCCGGCATTGTCTGATGGAAAGCAGTGTCGAACACACCCACCTGACGGATTCCCGGGATCAATGCGCTCATAGCACGGATACCTTTCAGGTTTGGCGGATTATGAAGCGGTGCCAGATCAATACACTCAACCATCTTACCGATCACTTCCGGAGTAATTTCCACACTACTGCTGAATGCTTCACCACCGTGTACCACACGATGACCTACAGCATCGATTTCGTTAAACGACTTGATACAGCCGTATTTATCGTCAGTCAGCACACTCAGGATGAACTCGATAGCTGCATTGTGTTCAGGCATTTCTTTTTCAAGAATCACTTTCTTGCCATCCGGCTGAGTGAATTTCAGGAAAGAACCCGGCAAACCCAGCTTCTCTACGCCGCCCTGTGCCAGTACTTCGTGTGTGTCCATATTGAACAGCTTGTACTTAACAGACGAGCTTCCGCAATTTAATACTAATATCTTCATATCTTTCTTGTTGTGTCTTTTTACTTTTTAGCAGCTTTTAAGCCGATAGACTGATTGCTGGCGATAGCAACCATCTTATAAATATCATCTACTGAACAACCGCGTGACAGGTCGTTAACAGGAGCAGCCATACCCTGAAGGATCGGGCCTACAGCTTCTGCGTCACCCAGACGCTGAACCAGTTTATAAGCAATATTACCTACTTCCAGTGTCGGGAATACCAGTACGTTAGCCTTTCCTGCCACTTCGCTGCCCGGAGCCTTCAATGAAGCAACCGATTCTACCAAAGCTGCATCCGACTGCAATTCGCCGTCGATCTTCAGTTCCGGAGCCATTTCTTTCGCCAGACGGGTAGCCTCAACTACTTTGTCTACCATTTCGTGAGAAGCACTGCCTTTCGTAGAGAAGCTCAACATGGCCACACGCGGTTCAACACCAACGATATCGCGGGCTGTTGCAGCTGTTGCTACAGCGATACTTGCCAGTTCCGGAGCAGTAGGATTCGGCATTACGGCACAGTCGGCAAAAACCAAAAGACCTTCTTTACCGTATTCCGGTTTCTTTGTAAACATAAGGAATGCACCTGATACGCAACTCATGCCCGGAGCAGTCTTGATGATCTGCAAAGCAGGACGAAGCACGTTACCTGTCGTATTCTGCGCACCGGCAATTTCACCGTCGGCATCACCGGCCTTGATCATCAGGCAGGCAAGGAATAAAGGATCTTCTACCATAACGGCTGCCTTTTCAGGAGTCATACCTTTTTTCTGGCGCAATTGGAAAAGCAGGTCGGCGTAAGCGGCTTTCTTTTCATGATTTTTGGGGTCAACAATAGTAGCCTGTCCGATGTGGTTCAGACCGTAGTTTGCTGCCAAAGAAGAAATCTCGGCAGGATTTCCGATCAAAATGATGTCAGCAACTCCATCGGCCAATAAACGGTCGGCGGCTTTTAATGTTCTTTCTTCTGTTCCTTCGGGAAGAACAATGCGCTGCTTGTCAGCTTTAGCGCGTGCAATAATCTCTTGCATTAAATCCATAGCGGAAGATATTTTTATAGAATTTAGTAATTGCTACTGTTTGCGGGTACAAAAGTAGACAAAATGCAACATAGAGTTTGCAAAAAGTGCAAAAGAATTGCATCCCGACCTGCCACTTTCAGAACATTTAACAGTAATTCACGACTTCACGCTCTCCGGAAAGGATTTGCTGAAGTTCTTCGGCTGAGATATTGATTGCCAACTTGCCGTTATGAGCCACAGATATCTTGCCGCGTTCCTCCGATACGATAATAATCAAAGCATCCGTATCCAGCGACATTCCCAGTGCCGAACGATGACGCAAACCCAGGTCTTTCGGCAGATTGGCGTTTTGCGCAACCGGCAGGATACAACCGGCCGCCTTGATCCTTCCGTCTGCTATGATCATGGCACCATCATGCAAAGGACTGTTTTTGAAGAAAATATTCTCTATCAGGCGGGCATTTACATCAGCATTGAACATTTCGCCGGTATGTTCATAAACCGACAGGTCCACATCTTGTTGGATAACGATCAAGGCACCAGTCTTTTTACGCGCCATATTCATACAGGCCAGAACCACCGGAGCGACAAACTTACCTTCACTCTCCTTATCCGCTCCTCTTTTTGAAAACAGTTTCCCCAGAAACTTCCAGCCGCGATGCGAACCGAGAGCCAAAAGGAAACGCCTGATTTCATCCTGGAACAAAATAACCAGTACGACAAAACCGACACTGATAAACTTATCCAGTATGGCGCCCATCAAACGCATTTCCAACACCTGCGAAACCAGGATCCATACAACAATAAACGAAACGACCCCGCTAAAGATTGCCAGCGTGCCCGAACTTTTCATCAGTTTGTATGTCTGATAAAGGAAGAAGGCTACCAGCAGTACATCAATCAGGTCTTTTATTCCGAAATGCATCCACATAATTTAATTGAAAATTGAAAATTGAGAATTGAAAATTACGGATGAACGTGATCTTCGACTTTCAATTTGGTTATTATTTTAACTGTTTCTACAGCAGCTTTCACATCATGAACGCGGAGAATATCAGTGCCGTTCATTAGGGCAAAAGCATTCAGCACCGTAGTTCCGTTCAGGCTGTCGGCAGGTGTTCCTCCCAGGAAACGGTAGATCATACTTTTGCGGGATATACCGACTAAAAGGGGAAGATCGAACACGCCGAACTCCTGTAAACGATTCATCAAAAGGTAATTCTGATCGACCGTTTTACTGAAACCGAACCCTGGGTCAAGGATAATATCATTTACCCCCAGCAAACGAAGTTCACGTACTTTCGATGCGAAATACAGCATGATCTCTTCCATCATATCCGTATAACCGGTATGCTGCTGCATTGTCTGGGGGGTTCCGCGCATATGCATCATAATATAAGGTACATTCAGTCCGGCAACAGTACCGAACATAGCCGGATCCAGTTCGCCGCCCGATATATCGTTTATGATAGCAACACCATAATCCTCCACACATTTACGGGCCACATCAGCACGAAATGTATCGACCGATACGACAGCCTCCGGATAATGTGCGTTCAATATCTTTAAGGCAAAAACCAGCCGTTCCATCTCTTCTTCCGGCGAAACCTCCTCTGCATCGGGGCGGGACGAATATCCGCCGATATCAATGATCTGACCGCCTTCCGACAATATAGCCTGTATGCGTTCTTCGATATCTGCTTCCGTTTGTTTACGGCTTCCGGCATAAAATGAATCGGGGGTAACATTCAGAATCCCCATCACTACCGGGGTAGAGAGCGACATGAGTGTTCCCTTAATATTGAGCGTTTTATCTGACATTCCAATTTTATATTTCCAGCAAAGATACACGATTCTCACTGAAATCTTCCCTCTTCATTCCTCATTCTTCATTTAATTACTACTTTTGCTCTCCAATAATCAGCAAACGAAAGAAAGCTATGAGTATTTCAGAACTGTATGAATTATTTATACACCATCCGAAAATAACGACAGACAGTCGCAATTGTCCGCGTGGTTCTATCTTTTTCGCCCTGAAAGGGGAAAGATTTGACGGAAACCAATACGCAGAAAAAGCACTGGCTACAGGTTGCTCTTATGCCGTGATCGATAACCCGGACTATGTCACAGGCGAACGCACCATCCTGGTCGACAATGTATTGACAGCCTTACAACAGTTGGCTCACCGCCATCGTAAAGTATTAGGTATTCCCATTATCGGTATTACCGGAACAAATGGGAAAACGACCACCAAAGAATTACTGGCGGCCGTATTATCCACCAAGTTCAACCTGCTTTATACCGAAGGCAACCTGAACAATCATATCGGCGTCCCCCTGACCCTGCTTCGACTGACACACGATCATGGGATGGCAGTTATCGAAATGGGTGCCAGTCATCCGGGCGATATCAAAGAACTGGTAGAAATCGTTTTGCCGAACTACGGAATCATTACCAACGTCGGACGCGCCCACCTGGAAGGTTTCGGTTCCTTTGAGGGTGTAATAAAAACAAAAGGGGAATTGTATGACTATATCCGCCGCACAAAGGGAAAGATATTTATAAAGAAAGAAAATAAAAACCTCCAGGGGATCGCTAAAGGGATCGAACAAATCACTTACGGGGCAGACGATACTTCGTTCGCTTCAGGTCATGTGATCAGCTGTAACCCGTTCCTCACTTTCGACTGGAAACAACAGGGGAAAATTCATACTGTAGATACGCACCTGATCGGGGCATATAATCTGGATAATGTGCTTGCCGCCGTCGCCATAGGCCGTTACTTTAAAATTCCGGCAGAACGCATCAGCCGCGCCATTGCCGCTTACGAGCCGACAAACAACCGGTCGCAGTTAAAAGAGACAGCAAGCAACACCTTACTGATCGATGCTTACAACGCAAACCCCAGCAGCATGAAAGTCGCGTTAGAGAACTTTACAGCCATGCCGGTATCCCCTAAAGCCGTCATTTTGGGTGACATGCGTGAACTGGGGCCGGCTAGCGACGAATTGCATGCCGAAGCGATAGAAGAAATCAAAGCCGGAAAATTCGATAAAGTATTCCTCTGCGGAGAACATTTCCAAAAAGCAGGCAAAGACTTTGACACCTATGCCACAACAGAGGAATTGATCGACGCATTAAAAGCCAACCCGTTAAAAGGATACCATATCCTGATCAAAGGTTCACACGGGATGGCCTTGGAAAAGACAATAGAAGTTCTGTAATAACTGTCTGTCCTGTTTGCTTGCCGACAATTGTCGGCAGGCCTGCTCACAATTATCGACAGGTTTGCTCATAATTGTCGACAAGCCTGTCCATAATTATCGGTAGCCAATATGATCAAGTAGTTCCTTCCTCCTGATTATCCATAAACAATACCTTCTTCAGCTTCTGATACAGGAAAGACAATACGAGCAGGATAACTCCCAGCATGATAAATACAATGATCTTACCAACCGTCGGTAGTAACCACAGATCGACAACAGGAAAATCAATAAGATAATCTTAATTTAATGAACGCAACTAAAATACGGATTAATTTAAATTACAAGCTATCCATAATCCTTCTTTGTTTCTCAAAAAACAAAATACGCTGTTGTTCACCACTGACCGATATCATGGTAGAGGCTTTCAGCAATGACTGAAGCCAGTTACGGACAATCTCATAGGCCTTTTCGTCCTGCGAAACAACCGTATTCAAAATAAATGCCCGAATGATGCTGATCCGGAAATTCTGTGAATCCAGATAACTATAACTGGCATCAAAATTAATATTCGAAATATAAAACAAAACCGGATTACCAGTCTCATTATATACCCCACGGGTTGCCATTAATTCCATATTATCGAGGAAACGGAGTAAATCCTGTTTTAAAAGACGGATATTTTCAGTATCTATCAGATGGATACTGCGACAATATAATATATCATTCACTATGTATTGAAAAATCAACGGATCCCAGATATAAGTAGTCTTCCCAATATGTTTCGATTCCGCCGCAGTTATCCGCTGAACCTCCAACAGTTTCTCCGAAGGTTCTATATCGCAGAAATGAACCGCCCTATCCGAATGGCCATACTGATTATACCATTTACAGAGATAAAAACGGGTTATATAATCGTAATCAAGTAAGAAAGTGGTAGGAAGCACGTTCATACACTCCACCCCGCAGGAAGACGGATCGGTGCCAGCTTCCCGCAACCGTTCGTATCCTGATATACATCCTTCAAAACGAAGCCTGCGGCGAGCTGACCGCCGATCTGCTCCTCAATGGTATGAGAAAACTGGATCCCCCAGTTGTTCTTCACCGACTCCTCATAGAGCACTTCGTCCTTCAGCGGATTGTAGG
>OHQM01000675.1_pt1 | contig 17083 bp, 16 predicted proteins | sample 1577941 | NCBI WGS metagenome assembly OHQM01 (sample SAMEA3879604, study PRJEB24766) | human gut metagenome | biome: human-associated habitat; feature: feces | place: USA | collected 1985/1987
CCCGCGCCTTTCTCTCGCCGCGCACCGTAAGCGTTCCGTCCTGGACCATCCGGTTCAAAATTCGTTTTGTCGTGGATTCCGCAAGGCAAAGAATCTCCCTCGCCTCTTTATTGGAGATGCTTCCGTTCTCTCTCACATAAGCGAATATAAGTTCCTGTCGATCTTTTTTTATCGGCTTTTTATCGGCTTTTTTTATCGGCTTTTTATCGGCCTGGCGATAGATGTATGCGTACTCCGAAGATGAGACAAGTTGTTTGACGGCCTTTTTATCTTAAATTTAATCGCCCCAGCTATACCGATATTGTTATATCGATATTCAAAATATGTATCTACAAGATTTATGGGAGCGGTACTAGAATATCATTGTACACAGAGTTCCGGTTCACACACCGGATTGTTAGATAGATGACCCTTCATTTTCCAACCTCTACACAAAACCCCTCAAAGCCCTCCTGACGCGGGAGGGCTTAACCCTTTCTCTATCCGCGCGCGGCACCGTGGTTTTATTACAGGCCGTGATCGATTTTGTATGTCACGGAAACGGCTTTCCCTATCACTTGGAACAAACCTCCGTTAAGATCGTCTTTTAGAACGGTTGCTGATACGCCGCGTGAATCTATTAAGTCAAAACCGCCATCTGCCCTAAACGAAATACGTTTCAACGCTAGGGCCTCCTTATACTGGACTAACACGATATCAAAATCATGATAACTTTCCAGAGGATTTATCGTTACCTCAGCACCGTTTGGTATTTGGAAATTTTCCATATGCGCCGTCTCTGTAATTATCACAAATGGCCGCTTTATGAAAGAATTTTTCAGCTGTACCGCCAACTGCGCGAAAGAATATACCGGCAAATCATTATTTCGCGCATCGGCAAATAACGGTGCTGCGGAAATTACAACATTTTTGTCTTTACGCTGCTGGTGTTGCGTGCGGTACATCGGCGCAAGCGGCTCGGAAAATTCAATCTCTCCAAGGAGATAGGCAACGGAAGTGCCATAAACCTCGGCGATTGAGAGCAGCACCTGATTTGAGGGGATTTTCTTGCCTCTCTCGATCTCGCTGAGATATGCCTGAGTTATTCCAAGGAGCCGCGCCATCTCGCCCTGCGAACGTTCGCCGCGGATCTGTATCATTCTTTCGCTTAATATATTCTTATTATATTTCATTTTTTCAATATAGCTGACAGCTGATTGACTTGCCAACAGTTTTTAACTCAATTTTAGCTATAAGCATTGACATAATTAAGCTAATAGCTAAAATAAGCATAAGCGCTTGTTCCAGTAATTTTACGTTTTTACAAAACAATACACCTTTATCATGAAATTACCTTATAAAGGGTGGTTATTGTTGTTATTTTGCCATAAAAAAGAATAGTTCTACGGAAATTGCACAGCATGATGCAAAATCCTGCGCATCGTTGAAAGTGGACGGTATCGTCCACAAGAGGGAGGTTGAAAATCTCATTTGCACAAGGTTTTTATATTTGCGTTTGTGATCGCTGTTTCTCTGTCAGCTATAGGCGCTCAGGCGGAAAGTTACAAAAGGACTTTACGTGAGTATGTCGAAGGCAGTGTTCTTATGCTTGTAATTATAACGGAGGAGGAAACAAATTTAGAAAAAAAAGATAAAACCTTATTTGACGGGATCATATCTGAAAAGGCAAAACGTTTGGCGGAGACAGCCGACGCGGAAGTTGTCTCGTATATCGTATTCCCCGCCGAAGGCGGAGGAAAACTTTATATTCACATGCATTCGGACACCTTGACTACGGTACAGATCATTAAAAGGCTTAGCGCAGAACCGGACGTCATAAACGTGAGGCCAAACTATATAAACAGACTGGATACTATGTAAAACATACGGAAAGGATGAACAGGATGAATAAACAGATGAAGAGACTGGTGTTGTCTCTATTTTTGTTAGTAATACTTTGTGTATCAGCATTTGGGCAGGAACGAACCAAATATGACTTTAAATTAAATTTGGACAAGATTTCATCCGGCGACAACACGGCTGTCAATCAGGCCTTTTCTAAGGGGAGATATATTGAAGGCAGCGTATTGGTAGTAGCAAAAAAACCGCAGCAAGACCGCCTTACGTTATCAAAAATGTCTCACACGCAGGCGCTCGACAAAATCAACAACGTCAGCGCCGGCGTTGCCAGGTCTGCAAACGCCGTTCTCGCAGCCACTTACGATGCCGTGTCAATTAATTCTGATAAGGTAGTAATGATGATCTATTCCAACGAGAAGACGACGGAAGAGCTGATTAAAGAGCTGAAAAAAGACAGCAACGTATTGAGCGCCGTTCCTAATTATATACACTATATTTCTACGGCAAAGAATGTGGAAAATGAGAAGGCAAGCGGGCAAAACATGTCTGCCGCAGCCAGCCCCAACGACCCAATGTATAACGAAATGTGGGGCCTAAGCGCAATAAACGCTCCCTCCGCGTGGGATAAAACGACGGGTAAGGAAGATGTCTACGTTGTCGTTCTAGACACAGGCATCGACCATGAACACGAAGACTTAGCGGGCAATCTGGGAACTTTCAATGGCAATTACGCGGGATGCGGGGTTCTTCAAATATACGATATTTATAAGAAGAGTGGTGATACAGAGGAATTTATAGGTACTAACACTAAAAAAATAAGCGGACAATTCGACCCTGATGACGTGCGTTTAGATTCATGGGGGGATCTCGACAGCCATGGGACCCATGTGGCAGGAACTATCGGCGCTGTAGGAAATAATAGCCTGGGCGTCACCGGCGTGAACTGGAAGGTCAGGTTACTTGGCATCGGTATGACCAACGTAACCCTTGATAATAATAATGAAGTACAATGTATCGATACAGATGGATTCTCTACTGGACAAATAATCGAAGGTTTGAACATAATCCTTCAGCAGAAAAAGGCAGGACTGAATATCCGCGCCGTCAATATGTCTTGGGGAGGTTGGTACACGCCACCATATCAATATGAACTTGAAGACGACCCTTATTATGTGGCATTCAAGGCTGTGTCTGATGCCGGCGTGATTCTCGCCGCCGCCGCCGGCAATGAATTTCAAAATTTGGACGCACCCGGAGGGCCAGGCAGCGATCCCTATAACCCCAAAGAAGATTATAGATGGAAAATATGTGTTCCCGCATGCTTTAAGCTGGCTAATTTAATCACCGTCGGAGCAGTCAGCGCCGATAAATCATGGTGTGATTTTTCCAATTACAGTCCAAATTACGTTGATATTGCAGCGCCAGGCGCGGCGATTATGAGCACTCTCCCAAGGTACGTTTGGCTTAACGGCAAGGTAACGTCAGAGGATCTTTATGGAAAGTATAATGGTACCTCCATGGCCGCTCCGCACGTAACCGGTGCGGTGGCGCTGCTCTGCGCGGCCTATCCAGATAAGACGGCGGGAGAGATAAAGGAGCTTCTGCTCAACAACGCCGACAAGAATTTCGCCAAGGAAGGCAAATCCGCATACGGAATGCTTGACCTCGGCGCGGCGATGAAAGCCGGGGCTCCTGCTCCGACTCCCACGCCTAAGCCGTCGGGCGGCAGCAGCGGATGCAACGGCGGAATCCCATTTGTGGCGCTGTTGTCAGTCATGGCTGTGGCATTTTTCAAAAAGAAAAGATAGCTCCAGAGATAATCCTCACTGAAAAAATGCGGGGCGTGCCTTCACGGTACGCCCCGTCTTTTATGTTTCTTGATCCTTCGAGATTATCCCCGATTCTGTGTAAACCTCGAACAAGTCGTAGAATATCTAAGACAATTTTCCATATGGGCCTTTTCTGTGATTATTACAAAGGGATGTGTTACAAAAGAATTTTTCAGCTGCACCGCCAACTGCGCGGGGGAATAGACCGACAGGTCATTGTTTTGCACAGAGGGAAACAACAGCTCCTTGCTGCCAGAAACCTTTTCCTCTATCTAGCTGAGGTATGCCTGCGTTATACCAAAGCGTCTTGCCATCTCGCCCTGCGAGTGTTTGCCGCGCGTCTGTATCATTCTTTCACTTAAAATATTCCTATCGTATTTCATTTTTTTAATATAATCGCCACTGAAAAAAGCATTTTTCCTAAAATTTCAAGCACCAACTCAAAAATCTGACGTTACCAGGCGGAGTCAAAGTGCCGATTACCATAGCTTTATAAAAAAACTTTGGATTAGGTTATTCTAGCGGCTTTCTTAATACCGTTTTACCTGTCTTTGCCTTGAGTAAATCACCGTCTCTCCATATTAGATCCCCACGTAAGAAAGTTGCTTCAACATAAGCCTTTGTTTTAAAACCTTCATAGGGAGTAAATGTACTTGAGGAATGAAGGTTTTCAGCTTTAATTGTAACTTCTTTGTTTAAGTCTAAAATTGCAATATCTGCATCGGCTCCAATTCGAAGAGTCCCTTTTCTAGGCAACATCCCAAAAATTTTCGCCGCATTGTAAGAAAGAATTTGCGAAACTCTTTGTAAAGAAATACCTCTTTTTCTTGCTTCGGTAATAATTAAAGGAGCTATAGTTTCAATTCCAGGAAAACCGCCAGGGCTGTACCATACACTTTTCTTTTTGTCGAGGCCCAGAGAACAATGGTCTGTTCCAATGGTATTTATAGTTCCATCTTTAATGCATTCCCACAAATAATCCAATGTTTCCCGGTTCCGCATTGTTGGGGTAACCTTAGCAATTGCTCCGGGCATTTTATTTGCCTCTTCGTGAGTCAGTACAAGGTATTGGGGACAGGTTTCTACGAATACCTTCACGCCGCTGTTTTTACGCGCTTCTTTCACAACGTTTATGGCTTTTATGGAAGATACGTGCGGCACATAGACTGTTGCCCCCGTTTCAGCGGCGTAATATAGCAGTCTGTGTATATTTTCCGCTTCCGCTATAGAGGGGCGGCTCTTAGCAAAATCTGAAAAGGATATATTTTCTTTATCTTTTTCCGTCATAGATCTCTGGAAAAATTCAATAAGGTCGTCATTTTCACAGTGTACAATCGCCAATGTGCCGGGCACTTCGGAAACTTTGTTTAAGGCGGCATATATAATGCCGTCTCTTACTCCGATAGCCCCCATTTTAATAGCCCCCTCCATACCTACGTAGCTCATGAAGAACTTGAATGAGGTATGGCCGAGCTCCGCATAGGAGGCTATTTCATCTATCTGTTCATAAGAGCTTAAGTTAAGATGCAAGGCGATGTCAACTGAAGAATTATTGTCAATTATGTCTGTTATTTCATCCAGAACTTCATGGTAGCTGGTCTGGGGCGGCCTAAATTTCGTAAGTTTTGAAGCTTTTGCCATCTGGCATACAGTCGTAACTCCGCCTGCCGCGGCTGATATCGTTTCAGAGCGGCAGTCGTCTTCAAAGGAATTAAAATTCCCCAGATGAACATGAGTATCTATAAACCCCGGGAACAAATATTTATCAGCTGCGTCATACACCTTACAGCCTTCCTCACAAAGGCCTCTTCCGATTGCGGTAACAATCCCGTTTTCAATTTTAATGTCAGCTTTAATTTCACCATATTCAGGATTGACGATGGTGCCGTTCTTGATGACCCATTTTTCAGATTCCATAATATCTCTCCTTTACGCACATTAAAGCTAACTGCAATTCATTGTTAATTTATCAAATCTAAATTATTGTGGCATATACTCCTTCCGGTAAAAAATATAGTTTGCACTAAATTTTACCGGAAAAAGTACATGCCGCAGCTTTAAACATAAACGTCAGCTTTAACTGACAGATGCTTGTATGAGGGTAAATGTCTCAGCTAAGGTATTCGATTTAGGTTTAATTTAAGAGCTAAAATAGAAACAACAGACCTTAATGTTCTTTAGAGTGGTCTTCTATTTCAACGTGTACCTGAACCTCTTCCTCTGCCTCTTCTTCTATATTGTTCTTAAACATTTCCTCAAGGTAGTCGGCAGGAAGGATGCACTCGCGGCAGCCGCCGGGGAAAACTACAATTTTAATATTAACTGTGTTGCCTTCAATTGAGCTAATCTCAATTTTGGAACCATCTGATGCGAAACTCTCTTCGAGCGGCTCTAATGCGCTCTTTACTACTTCCTTATCTACCACCATTATTCCTCCTTCAGAGAAGTCAAAAGCAATTAGAAATTTAAATGATTCTCGATACAGCAAAAATAACATGGTCAACTTGCCTTTTGCAGGGCACAGTTCAATGACAGGCACACGGCAAGTGACCATGTTATTCCATTCTAGTATACTACTTCTTTATCTCCACTGTTGTCGGGCATCCGATGTTCATGGAGAGAGCTGACTTTCCGGCAGCCCCGCCGATAACCGCGATATCGAAGTAGCTTGGGTCTCTTACCATCGGAACTTCTGTGTCATCCGATGCTGTGGCAAGCCATCTGTAACCGGGGTGTACGGTACCGTCTTTAATACGTGGGATAACCAGATGTTTGAACTGCCCCCAGGCACGGCGGCACTTTGCATAGAGGTACTGTCTAACGTCGAATTTGGTCCAGCCACTGTTGGTAATCAGCCTGGCATGGTCAGGCGCAAAGATGACAGTTACATGCATGACGTTGGGATCGATGAACCCCATCCAGCTGCGCGCGCCGGGCCATCCCATAGTGTCTATTGTGCAGGCAATAGTCATAAGGAGGTCTTCAGGTCTGCCGCTTTCGAGGTCCTCAACGTCCATAAATGACTGACAGGGCATCGTCGTGACACAGTTCGTTCCGGGCTTGAATCCCTTTTCAACATTGTACGGCTCGTTGAAGGGGTTGTCATCCTCGTTTTCGCAGGCACAGAGCGCGTATTTGTTAGGCGAACCGAGTGTGTCAATGTCGCGGATACTGGGATAGCAATGCCCGATATTCATCATCGTAAGACGTACCGCTCTTCCGATTGCGGTATTGACAGCTGAATATTTGCCGGGGCCAAGGCAGGCGCCTTCAGCCGTCATTCCTATCTCTTTGGCGATAGGTCCGTTTACCATCACCATCGGTGTATCTGCGCCGGATGACTGTGTCAGACTGGTAATGTTGAATCCATCTTTGTGCATTGCTTCGATTGCGGCTGCAACAACAGGAAGATGCGAAGGCTCGCATCCCGCCATGACGCAGTTGACCGCAATCTTTTCAATGGTCGCGACTCCATTGCCGGGCTGATATTTAAGAAGCACTTCATCGCGTCCGCGTTTCGTGCCGGAGAGCATACGGTTAACTGCCGCCTCTGTCGGAGGAACTAAGGGGAGACCATCGCTCCAACCGTGGTTAATGAAATAACGATTGAGGTTTGTGCTGAAATCAAAGTAATTTTCTCCCTCAATTGTTATACGCTCAGGCTCTGCTTTTTCCTCGATGGGCCTTGCAGCTTCCGCCTCAGGCGTATCCAAGGCTTCGCCGTCCTGAGTAAGCCCCTTAACCACTGCGTCATAGAGAGCATCTGCAACCTGGGCAGCCTCTTCTTCAGGCAGTGAGTTGAGAGGATGCTCCATTACTGCTCTGCTGACTTTAAAGAGCCCTTTGAGGCGCAGTTCGGCATTGCTTATCAGCAAGAAGGGTTTAGCTATAAGCATTACAGTGGGGACGCCCATTTTTTCAAGGGCGCACAGGTCGCGCGTAAGCGTAACTGCGCTTGAGCCGCAATCTGCCGTAGCGGCAACTACCGCTGCACAGCCGGCATCTGTCACGGCAGCGAAGGCCTCTTCGCTGTGGAACAAATCCTGTTTAAAAAACACTGTCTCAGCATTATAGTCCTTTTTCAGGCGTTCAGCTATTGTGTTTAATGCAACGTTGCCTTTTGACTTGCCATTCCACCATAAGGCTATTTTCTTACCTTCCAGGCAAGTCAGTCTGGCCGCGGGCGTTATAGCAGCCTCTGTCTCGACCTTAGCAACAGGATTCATTACTGTCGCTGAGAATTTTTCCGTTGACATACATATACCTCCTCAAAATACATACACTTATTTCATGATCATGATAACTTTGCGTACCTATGAAGCTGCATATAGTTCAGAGAACAGCTTTTTATTTAACCATGTTCGGCAGGAAAAGCACGATCTGGGGAACATAGGTAAATACAAGGAGCGCGCCGACATATATCGCAATCGGGACCCAGACATACTTCATTACCTGCTTAATCGTACGGCCGGCTATTGCCGCGGCAACGTAGAGGCAGATACCGTATGGAGGCGTAAACGTTCCTATTGCAAGGTTAATAACAACGATTACGGCAAAATGCACAGGGTCGATTCCATAGCTGTTGACAGCTATCGGCATTATTACCGGAATCAGGATCAGAAGAGCCGAGACGGTCTCCATGAAACAACCGACAATCAACAGGAAGATATTGACTACAAGCAGGAAGACAATTTTTGAACTGGAGAAATTGGTCATAAAATTGCCCACTAGCTCCGGCATATTGTTGATCGAGATCAGCCATGAAAATACGCTTGCCATTCCGCAAATAACCATGATACCTGCTGTAATAGCTCCGGTATCTACAAGGATATTAGGAATATCCGACCATTTTAGTTCCCTGTAGATGAAGAGTCCTACTACAAGGCCGACGAAAACTGCCATGGCGGCTGATTCCGTTGCCGTAAAGGCTCCTGTAACGATGCCGCCGACGACTATGACCGGCATTAAGAACCCGGGCAGAGCATTAATGGTAGATTTAATTACATCTTTCCATGAGAATGGCTTATCCTCGCGGTAGGCTGAGCCGTGCGTCTTGGCAAAACGGTATGCATAAATCATCATGGCAATGCACATCAGAATGCCAGGTATGACTCCTCCCATAAAGAGATCCTTCACAGAGACCGTGATCGGTGAACAGGTCGCCAAAACCACCATGAAAAGGCTCGGAGGAATGATCGGTCCCAGAAGGCCGCCGGCTGCGAGCATAACGGCAGTGAAATCAACGTCATATCCGCGTTTGCGAATTTCCGGCAGTATTATTGAAGAAAGAGCCGCGGTGGATGCTGACCCCGAACCGGTTATTGCCGCAAATCCGGCTCCGGCCAGAACAGTCATCAGGAGAAGACTGCCAGTTACCCATCCGACAACCGCGCTTGTCCAGTCAATAATGCGCCGTGCAATTCCTCCCCTGTCCATAAGCTGTCCAGCAAGGACAAAAAATGGAATAGCCATCAGGGGGAAGCTGTCGAGGCCTGCCATCATGCGTATCGCAATCGTATTCATCGGAATATCCATGAGATACAAGAATGCGGCCGAAACAGTTCCGATTGCAAAAACGATCGGCGTACCGCTGAAAATAGCCACTACGAAAAGAATAAATATTAGAGCTAACATTATTCTTTTGCCTCCGAATCTGTCGTTGATTTTAGCTGTTTCGCGTTAAAAACAACATATTCAATCAGCCAATAGAACAGCCCGATGGGTATTATGAAATATACATAGCTCATCGGCATGTTCAGCGCCGCGGATATCTGTAAGCCGCCGACGGCGATCAGGTCAAAACTGCCGTATATGGCGACAACGAGGAATACAACGGCAAATATTCCGCAAAGCACAACGAGAATTTTTTTACTTGTGCCCTTAAGCACGCCTGTAAGGACGTCAACGCCGACATGCAGGTTGCGCTGCATCGCGACTCCGGCTCCAAAGAAAACCATCCATAACTGAGCGAATCTGGCGCTTTCTTCGGTCCATGAAATATCCATATCGTTCGGCAGGTAACGGCCTAAGATCTGAAGAAGTATCGCTATTACCATGTAAGATAATGTGATTACTATTCCAGTCTTGGCAATCAGCCTACAGACTTTAAGAATTTTCTCAAGTGTATTTATCATCTTAGATGATTATTTGCCCATATCTTGGATCTGCTTCAGAACCTCTTTAAGCTCGGGCTTCTTTATATACTTATCCGCAACTTTCTGGGCAACCTCTTTGAAGGGCGCCACATCAGGCTTCGTGATGTTGACTCCGGCCTTTTTCATAGCATCCAGGCTGGCGCTTTCGCTCTTCGCATAGGCCTCGCGCTCAACCTTCGCTGAGTAAGCGGCAGCTTCCAGAATCGCCTTCTGGACATCCTTCGGATAGGACTGGAACTTCTTCTCAGACATCATCATAGCTGTGACGCAGCGGTACCAGCTAACGAGAGCCCAGTTGGGAGCGGGACGGTAGAACTGCTGGTTGTAGCAGCTGGTGTTTGAAGCTTCGACTCCGTCAATGACTCCCTGCTCAAGAGCGCTGAACTGTTCGCTGAAGGCCATAGGAGTCGCTTTCGCACCGAATCCGTTAAAGGCGTCGATATGAATCTGGGACTGCATAGTTCTGATCTTCATCCCTTTCAGATCCTTCATGCTGTTGACGGGCTTTTTGGACGCGATGTGACGAACTCCGGCATCGTAGATAGCCAAAAGGCGAATGCCCTTCTTTGCACAAGCGTCTACAAAGAATTTTCCGGGCGCGCCGTCAGAAGCTTTGTAGAAATGCTCATCGCTGTTGAAGAGAAAGGGAAGGTCGTAGACGATGAACTCCGGGATAAAATTCGTTACCACCGTGGTAGCTGAGGTCGCAACGTCAACATTGCCGAGGAAGAGGCCTTCGGTCATTTCCTTTTCGCTTCCAAGCTGGCAGCTCGGGAAGACCTTAACCTCAAACTTGCCGTTTGTCGTTTCTTTCAGTTTTTTACCGAAAGCTTCGAGACCAAGCTGGTATGGTTCCTTGTTCGTTGCGCTGTGTCCGGCCTTTAAAACGGTGGCGCCCGCGGCGAAAGCGGAAGCCGTAAAGACAAATGACAGCACGAACGTCAAAAAGAGCACGAAAGATTTTTTCATAAGAATATCCCCCTTAGTCCAGTGTTTATTCAGTCAATTCATTATGACTATCATATTGTTAAAGCTAACGAGCAAGATACCCTCCGTCTACAGCCATAGCCGTGCCTGTGACATAAGAAGACTCATCTGAAGATAGGAAGAGGACAGCATTAGCCACTTCCTCAGGAGAGCCCATACGTCCAAGAGCAACACCGCTGACATTGCAGAGACGAGCGGCATCCGGATCCGGTGCGCGATCCCATGCCTGACGAACAAATTTCGTATCAATAGGACCGGGGCAGACGCAATTAACTCTGATATTGTCCGGCGCCAGCAAGAGAGCCAGAGATTTTGTCAGGGTAACTATGCCGCCCTTCGTTGCAGAATATACTGGGCTCATGGGAGAACCGACTTTTCCGGCAATTGAGGAATCGAAAACAATCGCGCCGCCGCCTGTCTTTCTCATTTCCTCGACAGCGTACTTCGCGCTGAAGAAACAACTTCTCAGGTTCACGGCAACTGTCTGATCCCATCCCTCTTCAGTAACTTCATCCAGACCTCCGGGGCCCGGCACGCCGGCATTGCTGAAGAGTATATCCAGCCTCCCGTAGCTTTCCACCGCTGTCTTTATCATCTTCTGCAAATCCGCGAGCTTAGACACATCTGTATGGACAAGAATGGCCTCCCCACCCGCTTCTTTAATCAGCTTTACCGTCTCTTCGCCTTTGCTGAGTGTCCTTACTGCCACTACAACCTTTGCGCCGTTCTTGGCATAAAGGCAGGCGGCTGCTTTTCCTATGCCCGCTCCTGCGCCTGAAACCACAGCGACTTTACCAGCTAATTTCAAGTTCATCTTTCCCCTTTGTCAATCTTTTACAGAAGTATCGAGCGATACTTCTTTAAGATTTGCTGAATTTACAATTGTCGAACGGCAGAGAATAACATGACCACACAACGACCTCATAGAAGACAGTAAACTTTGGTACCTATCGCCGTAGATCCAGTAAATAACCATGTTATTTCCAGAGTGCCTGTTAATCCTTAATTTCCTTCGTTATAGGCCAACCGAGGCCAAGGCTCACAGCTGACTTTCCGGCAGCTCCGCCGACTACTGCGATGTCAAAATAGCCGAAGTCTCTTACCATCGGAACCATCGTATCATCCGATGCATCGATTAACCATCTGTATCCGGGAAGTACAATCTTGCTTTCGATGCGCGGTATAACCTGATGTTTGAACTGCCCCCACTTACGGCGGCATTTGGCGTAAAGATACTGCTTGACGTCGAACTTTGACCAACCTGCGTTGGCAATCATTCTGGCGTGGTCAGGAGCAAGAAGCAATGCCACCTTCATACGCGGAGGTGTTACGTAGCCCAGCCATGAACGCGCGCCGAGCCAGCCCATTGAGTCTATTGATGAAGCGAAGGTACGAAGAAGAGTTTCCGGAGTGTCGCTCTCCATATCCTCTATTTCCATGAGCGACTGGCACGGAATTGCTGTAACGCAATTCGAGCCCGGCTTGAATCCCTTTTCGACGCTGAAAGGTTCCCATGGGTTTTCAGCTTCATTTTCAGCTGCGCAGAAGCTGTATTTGATTGGAGAGCCGATCGTATCCATATCGCGTATACGGGCATATGTAAAGCCGATATTCATCATGCAGAGGCGCACTGCTCTTCCGATTGCCGTATTTGCCGCCGAATCTTTGCCGGGGCCAAAACAGCATGCCTCGCTGTTCATCCCTATTTGTTTGGCAATAGGTCCGTTTACAAGAAGTATGGGGGCGTGAGCGCCGGTGGACTGGGCCAGGATGGTCAAAACAAACTCTTCTACATCCATAGCTTCAATTATAGCTATCAATATAGGCAGGTGTGCGGGTTCGCAGCCGGCCATAACGCAGTTGGCTGCAATTTTTTCTACTGTGGCCAGCCCCATGCCGGGCTGCATTTTAAGGATAACTTCATGACGGCCGCGTTTCGTGCCAGTCAGCATGCGGTTAACAGCTTCCTCGGTGGGAGGAACGATCGGGAATCCATCTCCCCAGCCGTGGTTAATGAAATAACGGTTGAGGTTGTAACCCCAATCAAAATAATCTGATCCCTCGATGGTTATACGCTCCGGTTCAACCTGATGTTCCAGAGGAACTTCTTTTACCGGCTTGTCTGACGCGGCGGCCTCGCCGGCTTTTTTCTTCGGCGGAAAGAGGAGCTCGCCTTCATGAGTCAAACCGTAAACTACGGCGTCATAGAGCGCCTCGCCGGTCTGAGCAACTTCTTCCTCCGGCATCTCGGTGAAAGGATGAGGCATTACCGCTCTGCGTGCTCTCAGTAATCCTCTGGTTTTGAATTCCGATGCATTAATCGGCAAAAATCCTTTGGCTACAATTCCTACGGTGGGAATACCAAGTTTTTCTAGGGAACTTACGTCACGCGTAAGCCATGCTGTGCACGATCCTCAGTCTCCTGTGGTAGCGATGGCCGCTTGGCACTCCGCCGCAATTACTCTATCGTATACTTCATCACCATGAGGCCAGCCCTGAGTAAATAATTCGGTCTCAACGTTATACTCTTTTTTCAAGCGAGCCGCTATTGTTTTTAATGCTATGTCGCCTTTCGCCTTGCCATTCCACCATAACGCTATCTTCTTTCCTTCAAGGCTAGTCAAGCTAGCCGCTGGCGTTATAGTCTTTGATTCGACTTTAGCCACAGGATTCACTATTGTCATTGAGACATTCTGAGCTTTTTCCACTGACATTCCTTATACCTCCTTGAAGTATCAATAACACATTTAGTAACAAGATTCATTATTTCTGTTACTAAATTTTAAGCTTTCCCCTTCGACACCCACTACCTCCTTTCGAAGTCCTGCAGGAGTTCAGCTTTTTGTTCACTACCATGTATCCTTGAGATGGTGTCATTTTAAAACAGAATTAAGGAACTGTCAATTTATGTGGACTGATGTCCCATAGGACTAATGTCCCAATAATAGTATTTGCTTTTTATGTGGTTAGCGAGAAACTGTAAGGCTAAAAATAAAAACGTTAAAAGAAAAAAGCCCAGAATATCACATTGCCATAGCGAACAAGCTATGGCAATATAATATACGCCACAAGCTTGAAGGCATCATAATCATTGGGCTATGTGCTACGGTATGCGGGGTCAGAGATGGATATTTTCCTCAATAGGACCATCGTTCCACTAACGATGCACAGCTGTTCCGTCAGAGACATCCCCACCGTCTTAAAGACGGCAGGCCCACTATTGTGCCAGTGTTATTCCCAATTTTGATGGTTTTGACACTACAATCTGGTGATATCAAGGCTTTACAAAAAAATAATGAGGAAAAATATACGTAGAAAATCTGTAATTATCGAGAGAAAACTAAGATAATGAAACCAGAGGCGACGGAAGAACCCCAGGATAGATTGTTCCAGAACATCGCCGTTTTTGCCGCTGGCGCGACCTAGGAGAATAGGATCGCTTAGGAACTTCTGATAAACGAGTCGGATTTTGATATCGTTCTGTCTATTTTAAGGGTATTCTGACATTGAAGCGGATATCAACTCAAAATCGACGGTGATTTTAAGCTAATAGATTCAAGAGGTATCGCCGCCGCTGTTTAAAAAAACTTTGACAACGGGGTTGTTCAAAGCCGTAGGTAAGGCTGTATCCGTTATTTATTTCATTAGCCGTCACTCTTCTATAATCTAGTCCGTCCCCACTAAAATATATACCATTGATTTTCTTTCTCCGCGCTCTGCAAGCAGACTTTCCATGACCATTTCATTGTTTTTCATTCTTCGCCGGCGATTTTTGCGATTATCTCACCCGCGGCCTCCGGCCTTGCCAGCTCTTTGGCCGCCGCGCTCATCCTCTGCGCGGCCTCTCCGGCAAAGAGCGCGACGACGCTCTCCGCCGCGCGCGAGGGGCGCGGCAGGGGCCAGGCGGCGCCGTTTGACGTCAGGTAGGCCATATTTAACTCCTCCTGTCCCGGCACGGGGTCGATGAGCAGCATCGGCAGCCCCGCGCAGAGCGCCTCGGAGGCGGAGAGACCGCCAGGCTTCATCACCGCCGCATCGGCGGCGGCGTAGTAATCCTCCATATTGGAGACGAAGCCCTCTATCCTCACGTTCTCCTTATAGCGGAAATATCCCTTCATCTGCGCAAACAGCTTCGCGTTGCTGCCGCAGATTACGGCGACGCGCGTGCCGCGCAGCGCCGCGAGCGACTTCGCCGCATTGAACACGGAGCCCGCGCCGATGCCGCCGCCGCTGACGAGGATTACCCGTTCGTCCTGCGGCAGGCCGAGCTTGGCCCGCGCCTCTTCCTTTGAAAGAAGGTTTTTAAACTTCTGCGCGATCGGCACGCCGGCGTCGCTCACATTGTATATCCCCTCCGCGAGACGCTGCCGCACGGCATTAGGGCTGCCCGCGAATGACCAGGCGAACTCCGCGCCGCGCTGGAAGCGGTGGCTCTCAAAATCGGTATCGGCGCAGTAGACGGGGATACGCCCTGCCTCCATCTTCGCCAGCTCGGAGGCCCCGAAATAGTGCGTAAATATCGCCGCCTCGGTGCCATTCGCGGCGAAAAGATTTTTCAGCCTCGGCAGATAGAGGCGGCAGAGCCTTTCGTGCGCCCACTCGAATGCCCGGGACTGCGCCCCGGGACGGTCTGAGCCCCAGTAAAAGGCCCCCCACAGCCACGGCGCATGGCGCGCCATCGCGACATACCCCTCCGAAACGACATATTTGAGCCACGCGGGGACAAAATCCAGAATATCGCAGCAGATGACGCGCCCCTGCGGGTTATAGGCGAGAAATGCCTCGCAGAGGGCAAAGGCCGCCGTGCGGTGCCCCGTCCCCTCAGAGGCGTATATCACCGCGAGAGAATTTAATTTTTTCATACAAGTCCTTTAAAGAGATCGCCGAGCGTCACCTTTGGCGCGGCGTTGCGCTCCTTCTCGACACGGATCGCCGCCAGTATCGAGTCGCGCATCTGCTCCTGCGTGTAGTTGCGCGGGAAATAAAGCGCGGAGGCGTCGCCGTGGCCGCCGCCGCGGATCTTCTTGCCGTCCTTCAGCAGCGCCAGCACCCGCCCCGCGAGGCCGTCTCGGCTGCGCATCGAGACCGCCCAGTCGCCGCCGAAGCGCTTCGCGGCCACCGCCGCCACCTCGGGCGGATTGTCGTCGCGGTCGAGGATCAGGCCGCAGAAATCGGAGACGTCGCCGTACTCCAGCACGCCGTCGCAGACAAACGCCAATTCGTTGCCCGAGCGCCAGATATGCTCCTTCGCCAACGCGAAGCGCGCCTCCTGCCGCTCCGTGAACTCCTCCGCGCCAGCCAGCTCCACGGGGGAGAGCTCCGCGCGCGGGTTGTCCATCAGACGCGCCAGCATGCCCCACTGGCCGCACATCGTGACGAGAGCCTGCCACAGGCGGCTCTCCGGCATCTCTCCGAGCCAGAGGTCGCGGTCGTTGGCAATCTTCATAACCGGTTCAAGCTCCGCAAGCACCGCCTGCGTGCGTTCATCCTTCGCGTTTTCGCGCAGCCACCGCCAATAGACGAGTGCCCCGCAGTAATTCGTGTCGATCACGGCCCACTTGCGATTGCCGTAGCGCTCGAAGGTGCTCTTGTGGTGGTCGAAGAGGAAGGGGCGGCGGGCGTCGTTCCATAGCTTGTCAATCTCGTCCACCGTCTGCTCGCGCTGGCAGAAGAGGTCCAGCACGAGCGGCTCCTGTCCCGCCGCTAGCGTCTCAAGGATCAGCATGTCAACATCGCCGTATCCGGTGAGCGAGATACGCACGAGGCGGTCATTGTGATGGACATGCCAGGCGAGCGCCGCCGCCGCGACACCGTCGAGATCCGTATGGCTGATTATATGAAGAAGAGGTTTATCCATTGTAATTCCCCCGGTTTTTGTAAATAATATATATCACAAAGAGGTGGATGTAAATTAAAAATACTGTAATAAGTTCTCCTACAAAACAGCGGGATAGCGGCGGAAAGTTCCCGCGGGGGATATAATTCAGGCAAACCTTTCAACTGTCTTCCAAATTCATTAGTGTATAGCCATAGCATGTCCAATCACTCTTACTCCATGTATGCCACATTCGTATCATTGTGGCATGATCACAGATCAACAACAATAGCACGGAGGGTAGCGTATATTGACATAGTTTAATACTGTGTAATATACTGATAAAAATATTTATTATATATGTTTTGTCGTTTTTATAAGAAAAATATGCCGCAGCTATAAAAAAGCTGCCTGGGGAAGCCAATATGGCTAAAATGGTCGGTTACCTCCAAAGGTAA
>OHQM01000687.1_pt1 | contig 16862 bp, 19 predicted proteins | sample 1577941 | NCBI WGS metagenome assembly OHQM01 (sample SAMEA3879604, study PRJEB24766) | human gut metagenome | biome: human-associated habitat; feature: feces | place: USA | collected 1985/1987
ATTATCATGAAGACAAATGCTCAAATGGGTGCAATTAAAAATATACTTGCAGGACTTATAGGCGGAGGTCTTGCAGGCGCTGCGCTTGGGTACAATCTGCCTGACTGGTTCAGCAAGGCGCAGAAAGCGAGCAAGCTGAAAAAGATTCTGGCTGCACTGGGCGGCGGTGCGCTCGGTGCAGGTGCAGGTCTGGTTGCCGGTACTCATGGCGGTCACTGGCTGGGCGGCCGCGTTATGGACGCAATCTCGAAGCAGTAACGTGCAGCTGGGCCGTACACCTAAGAATCGAAGAACATATACCTAGCAGTTGATGGCATAATGCGTACCTACACACAGATATACAAGCAAGCCAAAGATCTGAGAGACGCCGCAAAAGACGCCCGGTGGCGTGCTTAGCTGAAGCACTTTGTGGATACCCTTCCGGATCTGTCACTTATGCATCCTGATCTGACTCCGCAGCAGTACGCTGCTAAAGTGAAAGCTTCTCCACCTGTTCCTATGCAGCCTTTCTCTGCTAAAGTTCTGCGTCCCTATTCCAGTGCTGTCGGTACTTACAATCAGAACTTACAGAATGCAGCAATAAATGCTCTAGCGCAGACATAGTCCAGTAATAACAGGTTCGCCGTATCCGCTCCTGATAGGAAAGGCAGACAAGCTGTTGGAACATACCAGATACGTAGACCGGCATTGGAACAGCTGAAGAAATGGAAGCTTGTTAAGCCGCATGTTACACAATAGGATATTCTGTATGATGCGTAGCTGAACAAGACACTCGGACCGCAGTACTTTCAGCGTATAAGCAGAGGCAGTACCTCTCCTGCTGTAGTCTATGCAAGGTACTTCAGAGGGCCTAATGCATATAAGAACGCACTGAACAGAGGCTAGCTGCCAAAGGGAACTACGGAATAGGCATGGGCAAATAAGTTCAAGTAGGTACAGAGATACATGCAGAACTATAACAAGTAGCTGAAGCGCATTCCGGCAACCTCGAAAGGACCTGTGCAGCGATGATCCCAGGGCTCCCCGACAGGCGCAACTACGGTGACCTCGCGTCGCTGAAGCCATAGCAGACGTACACGTTGCTGCGGCAGCTGCACAATGCACAGCGTGCCGGACGGCACGTGGACTTCCGCATAGGTTCACCGTAGCTTGGTCTGTTCAGCTGGGCAGCACCTAAAGACCTTCCGACGCAGGCAGGTCAGAAACGGCTCCTCATATCGCAGCCTCTGCACACGTACGCATACAAGGACTTCACAGGTCCCATCTATTCCGCCTACGGTCGCGGCACTGTATAGAAGCTTTAGTAGGCGCCTATAGTCATCCTGCAGAACAGTCCTGACAAGATCAAGTTCACTCGCGCAGACAAGCGCAACGCGCCGGTGTACACAATGATCCGCACTCGCAACGGCAACTGGATCACGTCCATCATCAGTGACGACGCGCCGCCTGTAATCAAACAGTACGACAAGTAGCACTTCAAAAGCATCTCCCTTTAGCAGGCAGCCAACCTCATGGACCTCGGCGCGCAGGCCTATCCGAAGGCTGACGGCACAGGCGCACTCGCACAGGTGCGCAAGAACAGCATATAGGTGTACGGAATCCGCAAGGACAAGAACGGAAATCTGATACGATACACAGACCACATAGGCGGACTCAGGGACATGAAGATCCCTCCGCAGCTTGTAGGCAAGGTATTCCGCGTGGAGGTCACAGGTTAGCAGAATGGCAGACCCATACAGCCCAATACTCTCTCAGGACTGCTCAATGCTTCTCTGCAGAGGAACATACAGGCACGCAAAGACAACAATATCAATCTGTTCATGTATGCACTTGCTCTTGCAGATAAGCAGGATCAATATGACAAGCAGCAGGTTAACGAGCTTGTTTCCCAGCTTCAGTCTCCTAAGCTGCGTACACTGCCGAAGGTAACAGCGCAATAGTTCCAGGACCAGCTCAGACAGATGCGTGAAGGCTCACATCCCATAACTCAGTAGGGCTTCATAATCCATCCCAAAGGGGGCAGACCGCTAAAAGCCAAACTGCTGCAGGATGCAGATGTCATAGTACGTGATATATTCCCTGCATAGACACAGGATGGACAACGCGCAGGAGGATTCACGTACAGCTTGCCTGGACAATAGACTGTTGTAGGCAGAGTAGGCACCGGTTTTACACATCAGCAGCTGCAGGATATGCTGCAGCATCCATAGCAATACACAGGCAGGACAGCAAAGATACATGCGATGTCTCAGTATCCTTCAGGTGCATACAGAGCTCCTGCCTTCATATCTTTCAGAGCGGAAGGAGATTGAATGCCCATTCATCAGAACGAAGACGGTACCTGGCAGTGGGGCAAGTCAGGTAAGAAATACAAGAATAAACAGGACGCAATAAAGCAGATGCAGGCTATCTTCGCTTCCGGTTACAGAGAGCCAGGTCAAAGCAAGAAAGCCGGGCTTACCTACATGTCTGCGTACCTGATTAAAAGAGCTGGTGGCGGTTCCTTCCAGGACTACATGAACTCCAATATTCCTGTGGAAAATGTGGAGCAGAGTCCGCAAAACAATGTGAAACAGGAACCTGAGAAACCTGCACAATAGCCGCCGACCCAGCAGCTTAACAGGCTTACGGGAATCTCTTTCTAGGAAATCAAATAAGGACCTTATTAATATGACTTACATCGAAGCCTACAATATGTATAAGCAGGCTGCTCAGGTGAATGCTCCTGCTGCACCTGTTGCACAGGCAGCAAAAGCCGCAGCGACTGCGACGCCTGTTACAGCCAATATAACGAAATACTCTCCTGACAGCCCTGAACTTGCGAAGTACAAGCTTAATTCAGCGCAGTACAAGGAACTGCTGCAGGCTGTCAAGCGTGGTGGAGGCATCAAAGACCTTGTGAAGAAATACGGACAACGCCCTGATGGTTCTCTGTATCAGCAGGCTCCGTCTCGACGGGCTTTTATCCAGCCTTCTCCCGGAACTGTGATTAAGGAGTAAACATGAGCTTTAAAGACATTTTCAAAGATATGAACAAGCAGGCGGCTTCGATGCTGACACCTTAGGCCATGCAGGCAGCGGCTGTGCCGCCTGAAGGTACTCCGCCTGCAGGTGCACCTATGGGAGGTGCTCCGATGGATCCGTCTATGATGGGTGCTCCGGCCGGTATGCCTGTGGATACGGCGATGGCAGGCGCTGCTCCTGCAGGTGCTCCAATGGATCCGGCAATGATGGGTGGAGCTCCTATGGGGCCTGGACCTGATCCTGCTGGCGCACCTGGAATGCCCGGAGCATCCGGAGCGTGGATGACTGATCCGATGTTCCTTGACTTCCTTATGCAGTCAGGTTTCCAGATCGATCAGGTTGGCAACGTAATCGATCCTAATGGACAGCCTATGGATCCTGCTATAATGGATCAGCTGTATGCATAGTTCCAGGCACAGATGGGTGGAGCACAGCCAGACGTACAGGGAACTCCCGCTGAAGGTGCACCTGCATAGCAGCCGCCGATGTAGCTGCCTTAGGAAGTGCTCAATCAGGTTGCAGGAATTGTGCAGGATGTTGTCGACAGCTCTCTGGACGAGAAACTTTCCGCACTGGAGAAGAAGATTTCTGCTTTCGCATAGAAGCTCGATACCTTGAAGACCATGCTGGATGATATCCTTATCGGCAACACTAATCAGGATTCGATCAACAAGGCTTAGGAAGCTTCTATTGATTCGCAGTTGTAGAAAGATCTGCGTTCAGCACAGCAGGTGGATGTGCAGTAGCCTGGAGGAACAGAACAGCTGCTTGCACCTGCTGCAGCTGCTCCTGCGTCCGGAAATATACTGTAGCTTATGAGAGGTGCTTGATGGAAGTGTCCAGAAACATGAAGATTCTTGCAAAGCTTGCAAGCATGAATAAAGAATCGCAGGGCCACCCGATGCTCATGGCTTCCCTTATCGGCGCCGGTGCAGGTGGACTTGCAGGAGACCTCACTTCACAGCTGCTGTGGAGGAAGCCGACTAAGACGCAGAGGATTCTGTCTGCGTTGGTAGGTGCTGGTCTTGGCGCAGGAACTGGCGCTGCTGTTACAGGTTCATTCGGACACAAAGCTGTATAGAATATTCCTGCGAGATTGCAGTCTATGTATTAGAATGCTGTCGGCACATTGTCAGGCAAAGTGCCCTCCAAAGAGGACTTTGCATCCATGTCTCCTACAGCGAAAGCTATGTATGGCAGCACCAATACAGGAGATAAAGCTGCTGACAGACTCGGATCTGTTGTCAACACTCTGAAAAAGTCAGTAGTCGGATAGAATGACAAAGGCAGCGGTGTTATAATTCCAGCGCAGTTGGCAGCAGGAGGTATTGGCGGAGTCTTCGGCTGGAAAGGTGCTGTGTAGGCCCTCAACAGGCAGGGCAGACGAATACAGCTTATAAAGGCTCTGGAAGATAAAGCAGGTGCTAATCCTGCGTTGTGGCGAGCTGCAGATATCTTGAAGATTTTCAAAATAAAAGGCGGCAATCCTGTTACTAAACTTATCGATTAGATACAGGAAAGCTCTAAGCTTACAACGTCACCTCGTGCATATAAAAATAACCTTGCCAGTATAGTTCGGAATTTCCATAAGAGGAATGAAGCCAGTAAGGCTGCAGGTATGGGAGCTATAAGTGATACAATCCGGCAACGGTATTATGGAAAGTACAGGAACAAAGATCTTGATGCCTTCAGGCTGAAGGGCAGACAGAATGCCACAGCATTAGAGACCTTGTTCGGTTTGTCGAAACGCAGAGCCGGGCAGGTATTCGACAACACAGGTATCAAGACCGGTATATCCGCTGACGAAGCTGCCAAACTCCGGAATATGGTGACAAATCGTCCTCTTGGAAAGATGAAAGGTGCGGCTGGACTGCTGGCAGGTATCTTGTCTGCTGCTGCGTCGGCAGGTGGAGCCGGATATATAGGCAACGCACTTGCAGGTAACAATGCACGGTATCAGCAGGCGCTGACAAACCTGTAGAATGCTTATAAGTAACAGGTGCTGAATTGGCTGTCACCACATTAGGCAGATAGGTAATCAAACAAGCGCTTCCTTAGAAGTACAGGAGCTTCGTTGACTAGCCCCTCACAAAGGCTCGCCAATAGAAGCTCACTACGCAGCTTGCCAGGGACAATCCATAGGCTTACATAGACATCCTGCAGAAGCTGAATGCCATCGCGTAGTCGACTGTGTCTACGTACGGCAAAGACACTACCATCACTCTGGATGACATAGATGCCGGAGAGAATGTGCGCAAGATGCATGCTAAGCTCCAGTAGCTGATACGTACTGTTGTGAACAGGAAAGATCTCACTCCGTAGCAGAAGTAGCAGAAGGTCATCCAGCTGGGTTACAAGTACACTGCACTGATGAAGGACCTTGGATTGAAGGATGCTCAGTAGCGGCGTACAGGTATCGCCAATCAGATTGCATCAGGCTCCCGTGGTAATCCTGTACAGCTTATGCAGCTTCTTGTCGGCGACATGCAGATGCGTGATGCCGCCAACAGGGACATCCCTTACCTTGCTACTATGCCGTATGTGGACGGCGACTCGCCTATGTCCTACTGGGCATCGAGCATGTCCGGTAGAAAATCAACTTACGATACGCAGGCTGCTACAGGTATGGCCGGTTACCTGAACAAACAGGCAACCAATGTCATTCAGGCAACACCTATAGCGATGCGAGACTGTGGCACTACCAACACAGGTGTGCCGGTATCAGCTGCAGACCCTTAGAATGTCGGTTCCATACTTCTGCGTCCATGGAAGAACCATCCTGCAGGAACACCTGTCACGTAGGCGATGCTGGACTAGGCTTAGTAGGGTGACGAGATTGTGATCCGCAGCCCGAACACATGCAAGGCTCACAACGGTGTGTGCGCTATGTGCTCAGGCATCCAGGAAAACGGCAAGCTGCCTGCTGTAGGAAGCTACGTGGCGCTGAATGCCATGAAGTCCTTCATCTAGCCGCTTACGCAGTGTTTGCATCCATAGACTAGGGTAAGGATGGCTGACTGGTCTGTTAAGGCTATAAAAGATATCCATGTCGGTGACTATGTGCTTGGCTGCGATGTATAGGGTAACGCAAAGCCAGTACGAGTGTTGAATGTATTTCACAATGGAATACAGCCGATGTATAAAACAGTATTCAGATCCGTCAATCGAGCTAAGGTCACACATTAGCTCGTATCTACATTGAGACATAAAGCCTCGATGATAACATACGATTTCTAGTTTGATCCATAGCCGTAGAAGCTGCGTATTGGTACTCAGGCAAGGAAAAGGTTCTTTAATCTGCCTAAGTCAATATAGACATTACCAGGTACTGTACACTAGCCTATGGCTTTCCTGCTCGGCTTCCTCTGTGGTGACGGGTGTTATTCACCTGGAGTTAAGGGTTAGGTGCATTTTTCATGCGCAGATCCATAGCTCGTTAGATACTTGTAGTAGTATACAGCTAAATTCGGCATGTATGTCCATTTATGCGCAGGACAAAAGATATACTATAGCATAGGCAAGCTTAAACGTGGAGCATAGAAAAGCCCAATAAAACTTAAATTAATGTAGTACGGTATGATGGGCAAGTACTCATGGTAGAAAACTATGCCCAATAACTACAAAGATTGGGATGCTTGGAGCATTCGTTAGTTTATTTCTGGGTTGTTTACAGCAGATGGTCATATAGGTATACACAAGCGCCCGGAAAATCCAGCTGCTATATCCTATAAGTTTAATCTGGCCAGTACATCTTTGCCATTGCTGGAACAAGTCAATTAGTGTCTAGCAAGATACGCAGCTATTATAATTCCAGCTATATCTGGATCTTAGTCCGGACACAAAAAAAAGCTACATCTGCTGCAGAGTGGCGACATGTAGATAGTGACTAGAATTTTAGACTATTTGCAGCTGCAAGGTAAGAAGCAGCACACAAAACTACATATGCAGAGCTAGATGGCATTGGCTAAAGCACAATTGCATAGATAGTAGCCAATATATGCAGCTAAAATCCTTTAGCAAACATATTTCGGCTAGTGTTAGGCTATTGATATTTAGGTAGACCATCCTGACCACTTATTCTTGCTCGAAACTTTTGTAAGTGTCTCGAATTCAGGTGTTTCGAGCAAGCACGGCAGCGGTATGGGCGGCAAAAAGAGCTAGGACCCAGACGGCTAGGACCAGCCTACAGGGTTCGACTCCATAGCGCGCATGCTCCTTGTGCCCTCTACATTCCCTGGTGGCGCAGTGCTCTCTCAGGTCGATGGTCGCGTGTCATCTGTACGTCCTGCTCCGCAGGGAGGCAACTACATTACAGTCGGCACCAATACGGTATATGCGCCACGCGTACGTACAGTAACAGTAAAGCCCGGCGACATCGTGTAGGCTGGAGACACCCTTACCAATGGCGTGCCTAATCCCATGTAGGTAGTCAAATACAAAGGTATCGGCTAGGGCAGACATTACTTCACGAACAAGCTTTTCGAGCTGCTTCCGAAATCCGGCGCAGGCACAGCAAGACGTAATGTGTAGCAGTTCGCCCGCGCCCTCATCAACAAGGTTCGCATAACATCCGACTAGGGTTTCGGTGGCTATTATCCTGGCGACATTGCAGATTACGATGATATAGCGTAGAAATGGAAACCCAGAGAGGACAGCAAGATGCTGAACCTCAAGGAAGCCACAGGAAAGTATCTGTAGTAGCCAGCACTGTATTACAGCATAGGAACAAGAATAACACCCAAGGTAGCCAAGAAACTGCAACAGTACGGCTATCAGCAGGTGAATACCAATTAGAATCCTCCGCCGTTCTAGGCGAAGTTCGTAAGCTCCAAAGCGTTCTCTACTACGTAGAGGCGCTGGTTGCCCAGACTTAACGGAGAACGGCTTAAAGAGGCTATCTTCGACGCTGCAAGAACTGGAATAACTGACAGTTATGACAGCCCTTCATTCGTCGACAAGCTTATCATAGGCCCCTATAATCCGGCAAACATTAAACCAGCAGGAATATGAAGTGTATGTCTAACAATCTCATCATCGACGAAGGCTATCTGCGGAAAACAGCAGCGAATTAGCCTGGCTAGGGGCCGTCCTTTGAACAGCAGTTCGGCATCCTTGCGAATGCCCAGATCACCGACAAGTACCCCAGCCTCGGCAACTATCTTGTAGCTGCTCAGCTTCTTGACAAGAGTGACGACAACTCGTTCGCCGTGTGCGCTGTTGTGTACAAGCTCGGCAACAACTTCATCTACGTGCCTGCTGTGTTCCGCAATGGAAAAATATTCACCGGCTAGATCATGGAAGTTCCGTCGCTGCAGAGAATGCTGCCGTTGTCGGATGCATGGATGAGCTGGGTGAAGAACAAGGACATCGGCGGATAGGGCTAGCTAATTCCTTCATAGCTCTCCAGGCTGTACGGATAGAATGCATCTTCTGCACGCAGCAGAGAGCCTGTCGATCCGCTCATGAAAACAGCGTCTGTGAACAGTGTCTCTGTTATGGATACTGCATTGAAGCTCGGCAAGAAGGCTTCATAGAAGCTCGTCGACATGTTCACCAACATCGACTACCTGAATGCCGCTTTCAAGTATTACAGCCCTGAACAGATCGACTCATTCGCAAAGAAGGCTGCACAGATGTTCCCGTAGGCATAGCCTGTTTAGATCATCTCTGTGCTCGACAAGAAAGCTGCTCTACTTACAGAGGAACAGAAAAAGAATCTGTATGCCGATGGATTTGTCGTCAAGTAGGGCAATAAGGTTGACTGGGGTCCTGCATAGGATTCCATTAAGGCTGTCGAATATAAGAATCTTCGCTAGGCATTTGTTAAGCCTCAGAAGTCCTGCATGTGCCAGGTGCTGACTCAGACCGGATAGCTGCAGGATGTCACATATCTTGTAGTTGAGGGTAACTGCAATAGCGATACCTGTTGCTGCTGCGATTAGTGGGATCCCGGTTCCAGATATAAACGTGGAGTCAGTACTGTTAAACACGTTGCTCCGGCCAAAGACTCTCCGTTCTTCGGCAACAGATAGTACAAGAATGTAATAGTTCAGGACGGTCAGTATCGTACTGTGTAGAGTGTTCCGTGTGTTCTGCTCAGCAGCATCAAGGATATCGATGCCTCGAGTACAGGTAAGAGCATATAGGGTCTCAAATAGATTCCGTACAACAGCATCCTGCTGACAAAAGATGGCTATACGATGTTCGGCCTCAGAGGAACAAAGCAGCCGAACGGAGATTTTGTCTCCTACAATCTTACAGTTCACATTACAGAAGATGACAACCTCAAGCAGCCGCTGGTCCTTAAAGATTATACTGAAGTGCCCAAAGGCAGCCGCATCATCTTCCCAGCAGGCAATTACAATGCTGACGGCACACCTAAGCAGGATAAACTGCAATAGACACACAATTCTGTGTACGTGGCTTATGGAGATCTCGGCAGAGCCATCGACGCTTTTGATTCCAAGCACTACAGCAAGCTGAAAGTGACCAGCGACGGACAGTAGATTTCCATATCCGGTGCAAGATCAAATCCCTCTGACAGAATGCAGGTGAAAGAAGCTGTGCTGCACCTTGTGCGTGACTACGGACTCGCTCCTCTGGATGCAAAGGCGATTGTCAAGAAAGCCGGTGCAGGCAGCATACTGAATCCTGTATCAACTTCGTACAGATTATTCAAATCTGCCGCGTAGATGGTTTAGAGCGACATGTGGAAACCTGCCGACATCGGCTACTCTGAAGTACAGAATGTTCCTCCGCAGGTGACACAGGAAGATATTCAAGGCAAGGCACTGCAGGACGAGCGCTAGATGCAGACTGTGCAGCGTGCGGCTGAAGCAGGTGTGAAGTAGGTGTTCGATACACAGACACTTAAGATGCTTGTGCAGGCTGCTGATCCGCATGAATAGGTACTGTAGGCGCTGCCGGACTTCATGAACACGCTCGATAAGCTGTGCAAGCTGCTGTTCCTTTTCAGATGTCACTTGAGCGATATGTAGAAGAAGTACGGAGCTGTGAAGCTCAGATCACTTTAGCTGTCCATCAAGAACACGCTGAATGATCTGTCATAGCTCACGATTTTCCTCAAGCTCAGAGGTCTCAACAATGGAGAAGCTCCTGATGCAGGAGATCTGCAGACAGGAACTATGATGAACTGATGCCTGTATCCAACTAGAGTGCACCATTCAAGAGGAGTCCTGTTTTCTAGCGGGACTCCTTTTTACAACCGCCCGACTGGCGATGGCAGGAAGCCAAGCAAATAGTCAGGGCGCAGCTGACAGACACCAACTATACACCTTCTTCCGACCCAATAATTCTGTATGCTGCTCGTATACAGAGGGCATGTCGGAACACAGATACGAGAAAGTTCGTACAGGCAAAGATGCCCGATGCCTGGCAGGTGTTCACTCTTGGGACATTTGATAACTCGTCACAGCTCAGAGCCTAGGTGGAAGCATGCCTTATCTATGGCCTGACTCCCTAGAAGACTTCTTAGAAACTGAAATGGCTAACCCCTGTGCAGGTAAGACTGTACTCTGATTTGTTCTGTGACCTCACAGGTATTCAGGCTATATCAGGGTGGTTTTAGCAAATGCTGCTGCAGCCAGCCAGAGTCGGTAAATCTATGAACCTGTTCAGGGCCAGAGCGCTCGCACATTACCACTCCTTATAGGCAGCCCTGCACTCTCTGCGTTTCGGAAACTCTGGAAAGAGTGCCAAGTAGGCTATGGACGCCATGTGGAGAAACTGCAGAAATACGCAGGTTTTTGACTACATAGCCAAGGAGCTTAACGTACCTATCTAGGTGTACACCCAGATGATGTAGCAGGCGGTAAAGAATCGGTAGGATCAGGCATTTATGCTGCAGCAGAAATAGGGTGGAGGCTAGTCGCAGGCTATCATAGATGCGGCGAATATTCTCAACTCCAGTATAAGAGGATTCAGCAGAGCTTAGATACAGCTTACAACATAGCAGCAGAAAGCCGGTGTTGACTTCACTACGCAGTACACTCAGTTTATAAAACATAAATCAGAGGCTTAATATATGGGATAGTTAAAGAAACTGGATCAGCTCACAGAATACCAGCTGACCAATGCTATTGAGAAGGCGGCTACACTGGCCCTCGGCTCAGACAAGGACAGAAGCTAGATTCTGGCATAGCAGCTTGATCTTGCTGACGTCCCGAAGAAGCTCACAAAACTTGCGGCACAGGCATTCAACAGAAGACTTGCTGTAGTTACGCTAGGAAAACGCAATGACTAGCACAAGGCGTAGGACTTCCCGCTTGCCGACATCGAAAAGGTAGCTTCACTGCGTGGTGTGTAGCAGCTCGATAAGGTTGCCTCTGTCGGTACTGAGTTTGCATTCAGAATCAAGGAGCCTGAAAAACCTGCAATGGTCAAAGCTGCGTCCTTCAAGGAACCATAGCCTGAACCGACTATCGGACAGCTGATGCAGAAGTTGTAGCACATGCTGTAGAAGGAAACCAAAGCGTTCTAGGCGGACTATTACAACCTGATCAACTAGAAGAAAGATCTGGATCGTATGGTCAAGAAAGCCTCTGACATGCTGCGGGATGAGACTAAGCTTTCCAGGTTGATGTCTACAGTATATGGCGACACATACACTGAACTGTTTAAAGACAAGCTCCCTGAATAGTCTCTGAAGAAATCGGCTGCCTATGCTGTGCTTCCTGTATCTGCAACTGTTGAGTACGTGTAGAAGACTATACAGCAGGCATAGAATGTGCGATGGCGCCAGAAGTCTCTGTAGAAGAAAGCTCAGGCTCTGGATGTCTTCTGCACGGAAGCTGTAAAGACATAGAATGCTGTAAGGCAGGGGCTGCTCAGCGGGCTTATTAAAAATGCAGATGGGTATACGGTTGTCAAGGATGTCCTTGCAAACATGTTGTCCGTACCTCTGCTGGCAGGTATTAAAGGCGGTCAGGGTGCCTTGTAGACGGCAGGAAGCATATTGCGTTCCGGTACAGGCTCTCAGAGATATGCTGTAAATCCTTAGTCTGCTATTACAGGTGCTCTGCTGAATGCGGACAGATATGACGACAAGGTGATGCGCCTTGCTGACATGCTTGCAGACAGGGATTTCAAAGACTTTCCTGCACAGTAGATATAGAAAGCTGTGTAGGATGTCATAGTTTAGAACCCCTCATATCTGTCTCCGAGATTCAAGCAACACCTTAAGACAGCTGTTGCAGCTAGACTGATGCAGGGAGGCAAGACCAATCAGGCATCTCAGGCAGCTTAGGCCGCTACGGTAAAATCCATTACTTCAGCCGACAGGTAGCGTGCACAGGCTGCAGCTGTTAATGCAGTTAAAGGCATGTCTCCCGTGTAGACTTAGGGAAGCGTATCTGATCTTGTTCCTGACTTGTCTAAAGCGCTGTAGAGGCTGAACCTCGGCAACACTGTATTTGTCGGTAATCTTGGACAGAACTGGTAGCAGTTCTCCAAGGATATCGGCTAGGCCAGAAAGCAGAACTAGGCTAATAAGTAGAAAGATGCTGAAGCCAGACTCCAGGCAATCAAGAACTACATGTCCAACAGGCAGAAAGCTATCAAGTACCTGGCCAATAAAGCAGCTGCAAATCCGAAGCTCCAGAAACAGCTTGGCATTCCCAAAAGGACAGGAAAGAACATCAAAGGACTTACTGATCTGCGACTGTAGAATAAACAACCTGCAGTCAATTTGGCTACAGCACAACTTGCAGCTGCCAGTGCACCTCAGCAGTAGGCGCTCTATGCTGAGATTGTCTAGTAAGAGGTAATGCAATGATACAGAAAAGAATCGTCCCTTAGGCTTCCGATTTCGGAGGATAGGAACCTGTACAGATACTTAAAGTCAGTTCCAAAGGGTTGGATAAGTCTGCATCCATGCAGAAACGTGCAGCAGCTTTCGACGACATCATAGCAGATCTGAAGCCGATGCCCAAGAAAGCGTATCTGCACGTCATCACTACTGGAGCGATGTAGCACTTCGGTATCAACAGGAACTGCTTCGTAGCAGGTACTATGGTTGTCACCTAGAATGGCACGAAAGCAATCTAGCACATTCGTGTGGGTGATCTTGTGCAGAGCGGCAGCGGTTAGATGCGTAGGGTTAACGATACATCTGCCAGATGGTACAAAGGGCAGCTCGTAACACTGACAGCAAAGAACGGATAGATCATTGTCACCATGACATAGGATCATCCGGTACTTGTTCTCGATGACAGATAGAAGTGGGGCGACTTTGTTTCTGCCAAGGATATCAAGCCTGGAGCTAAGTTGCTGGTACCTGACGACAAAGTAACATAGACCGCACTGAAATACAATATAACTGTAGACAAGGTGTAGTTCACTTATACAGAGTCCACTGTCGTCTATGACCTGAAGATCGAAGTCGAACGTACCTTCTGCGTTCCTTTTGTCGTGCACAACTGCGACGGCTGGAATTAGGATGCTTTTGTGTACAGACCTCCGATGCCTAAAAATGCATCCTGCAAGTAGATTCAGCTCGATGGCGGACTCAGGAAGTACCATTCGACATACCTGGACAAGGCAGCTGTATATCAGGAGCACCAGACTGACAAGTAGAAGTCAGGATAGGTGAAAGCAGCTGTGTACAATGATAAGATGCACAGAGGCTAGTTGCTCATTGAAGTGGACACTGACAAGTGGGCATAGCGGCTGAACAAGAAGGCGAACGGCCAGGACATATTCCTTTCAGTAGGTGCCAATCTGCATAGGGATTTGTGTTTTCCTAAAGGGACCCTCGTGTTATCAGAGCATGGTTATGTGCCTATAGATCAACTTGAAATAGGAGACATTGTAAGATCTGCTTCTGGGAACTGGCAGCCCGTATAGACTGTATTCAGAAGGCAAGCTACAGAGTTCACACACATCAGTGTGATGGGGTTGCCCGGTGTAATCTAGTGTACACAGAATCACCCTATAAATGTCGTGAGAGCACATAAATTACGTTCTTGTCAGGGAAGTGTACGCATAAAAGGTACAGGTTAGAGGCTGAAACGAAGACATACTTTAGCTTTAGCCGGTAATAAATGCACTTATTGTGGTAAACATATAGATTTATAGAGCACATATATACCTGCTGCTGAAATACAGGCAGGTGATTACATTAAGGTGCGACTATAGAGTTCCTATGCCGAGAATACGGTCGGAACCTCATTTGCCTATTTATGCGGCATGTATGTAGGCGATGGTTCCCTATTACGTAATAATCTAATGCCTATATCTATGAATATGCCATGTATATCTGGTATCAGCATATCTGCATCTATGAAAGTCGATGATTATGGGATTGTGTAGAGGATATCAAGGTGTTTTCAGGCTGTAACTGGGAAATAGATGCAGCTTAGTGTTTAGTCTGGCGATAAGCAGGCTTATGTATGTAAGCTGTATGATATATGGCTAGGTACAAAAATAGCTGAGTTAACAGGTGCTGGATCGAAGACTAAGTTCATATCCAAATAGATTATGAATTGGAGTGTCTAGTAGAAACTGGCTTTTGTCAGTGGATATCTGGATTCGGACGGATATGTCAATGCCTAGATAAATGTTGTTTGTATATGCACGATAAACAGAGGTCTTGCGCTTAGCGTACAGAGGCTTCTTTGGAGCGCAGGAATAGCAGCAACTGTTTGTGTTCACAATAAGAAATCAAAAGGTTTCGCAAGGAGTGCAAACGGGCCTTGCTACGCTGTTATAATACGAAATAAGAAAGCTCTGTTTTAGAAGTATTCACATAAAATACAGAGGTGCTCCGATACACCGATAAATAATGCTGGAGGAACGGTTATACTCAACGATGGTTACGCTTATGTGCGTGTCACAACTGTGGAAAACATTACAAAGTAGCCTATCGAAGTATACAACATTTAGGTAGCTTAGGATCACACATATAATGCGTAGGGCATGGATGTCCATAACTGCACCGCTTGTGGGAATGCAGCGCACACGCTCGACTAGCACTGTTAGCATATCAAGAAACATGCGGGAATGGTACTGTCAGACGGTACCAAGATCGGCATGATAAATGATGCGCCCAAGTTTTATGACATCTCAGGAGTGAACGTACCTGCAGACCAGATGGCCTTCGTACTGCGCAAGGTAGCATCAGGTGACAGTGCAGCCAAGGCTATTGAAGCTGCAAGGTTCCAGGCAACAAGACCTCCTATGTCATTGTCAAAGGCTGCAAGACTTCTCGGTAAACTCGCGTAGCTGTAGAAATGCATTCAGTGTGAAGCACAGGACGATCCGATCTTTGCTGACTCTCCGGAAGCTGTGGAAGATTTTCTAAAAGCGGTATAGAATTACGACGCCGACTAGATCATCGATCAGTGCAACCGCAAGGCAATTCTGCTGTCTCCGAAAATGCTCTTTAAAATCCTCGGCAAGGAATCTGATAATCAGTAGCTGTTCAATACCTTTGCCTAGAGCTGCCCTTGCAGTGGTCAGCACCTCATGTAGGATATGCAGCAGGACTAGGAATTCAAGCCTATGCTCAGCGACGGCAGTTTCGATTCTGTGCTTCCTGTAGATCTCACTTTATAGGATGTTCTTAAACAGTTCATACCTTAGTTTGGTGTCAGCAGGTCTGCTCTGAACGGCAAAGCTATACGAATATAGATAACATCCGCCTAGCCTTAGAAAGATATGCAGCAGTTCAAAGACAAACTGCAGGACAGCATACAGGACTCAGAATCGAGTCAGGACGAAGATTCCGGTGATCGACAGAATGAGGATTCAGACAAAGAGGAGGATATGTAGAAGAAGGCGTCTCTCGTTGGAGACCAGTTCAGAAGAACATATGCCAGATACGTTCTGAGTTTTGCTTAGCGTAACAGTTAGGATACCTGCATGTTAGCCATGCAGAAGCTCGCCAGATATAAGTAACGTCACTCTCTATGTGAGATAGATAATCCCAACAAAAAGGTAATATACCCATGAGTATGCTTAACAAGAAAGCCGCTTTTCTCCACGATCTGCTTGTTCAGTCCGGAGCGCTGCATAAAGTTGCAGGCGGCGAATAGATTACAGAGAAGAAGCTCGATGCTCCGCAGCCCACTATCGGCGACAAGATGCAGAATGAAACCGAAGAGGCTACGAATGGCAACTATGCTTCCGACCCCAGTGTGAACGCCGAGATCAAAGGCACTGTCGAAATGGCAGAGAACAAGATCGAAGGCGACGAAGACAAGAAGGCTGAAAAAGACCTTGCAGAGACCGGCACTGCCGTGAAAGACGTATGTCCTGCAGGTATGCCTACAGGAACTCCTGCTCAGGTTGCCAAGTCCGCAGCTCTCAAGCAGAAGCTCACAGCCTGCATCAATGCCCAGATCGAAAAAGAAGCCGCTATGAAGAAAGCAGCCGAAGAAGCTGAGCTTGCCAAACAGGCTGCAGCTAAGCAGGCTGAGAGCAATGAGGTGGTGACAGCTACCGAAGTTCTTAACAAGGTTGCAGCTTTCGCTGAGGACAAGACAGCTGAGGAACTCGCAGCGCTCACTGACGACATCGAAGTCAGCTTCAAGAAACTCGCTGCTACCAATCCGCTGTTCAATGTTGCTTGCGAACAGGCTCTGATTCGCAAGATGGCAGCCGAGGTTGAAGCTCTTGCGGCATCTGAAGGCATTCCTCCGGAAGAAGCTGCTGCGGCGCTTGATGCTGCTGTCGCTGAAGATCCTGAAGCGATGAGTGAACTTACTAACGAGGCTGAAGGTGAGGCTCTGTCTGATCTTGCAGCTGCGGAACAGGACTCTGCTGCTCTTATGGACGGACTCGACCAGACCGCTGCACAGCTCTCTGAAGCTCTTGGTGAA
>OHQM01000702.1_pt1 | contig 16596 bp, 19 predicted proteins | sample 1577941 | NCBI WGS metagenome assembly OHQM01 (sample SAMEA3879604, study PRJEB24766) | human gut metagenome | biome: human-associated habitat; feature: feces | place: USA | collected 1985/1987
CTAGCGTTCAGAATGTTTTCTGCTGTCTGCTGTGGTGTTTGGTTGGAATTGTCCAACCAAAAGCCGATCCGTGGTGTTGTCTGCATTTTACTAAATACAAATTCAATGTATACAGAAAGATATAAGGAGTGGGAGGGATTCCGCCGTAGTTGGCATTGTAGGAAAATCCAAAAGTTTAGATTTTCCCACAATGCTTATCTTTTGGTCTTTGGTTCGGAATAGTGTAGTGCTGGCGGTCTATCTCTTGTTTTCGGTTGCTTGCTTCCTTACCGTACATGAGCATTTGCGCCCGGATTATCATTTCCGTAACCTTCCATCAGGTTGATGACTCCCCAGACACCAAGACCTGCACCAATCGCTACGACTAATGTCTGTAAGATTGTAATTGCACTTCCGAAAAATCCCATATTCTTTTCTGAATAAACGCTGTTTCTATGGTCTGTCAGCGTTTCCTCTCTCCTTTCCCTATTATTCAGACCTCTTTTTTTACCTGTTTTATTTGCAAGGTGATCTTATTTTTATCTTCATTTCCTTCTCCTTTCCGCCTGATTAGCAGGATCTTTTCCAAAAAAACGCAAAAAAAGAGCACATAGATGGATATCTACACGCTCTAACACTTTTTATTTAATTTTTAATACTACACTTCAATTTGACAAACTGGGATTTTATTCTTTATCGTTCAAAAGTTTATTTACTCTTTCAACTGGAAATCTGTCTTCAATATCAATTATTTCAAACAAATTTAGTGGCAATTCTTTTTCATCAATTAGAGTAAGATATTCATTAACAGCTCTACGGTCAATCATAATTTTTCCATGACCAGCCCAATGTCGATTACTCTCCTTCTTTTTCAAACCAGAAATCCAGTATTCATCACCATTTTCAATGTCTATATAATTTGCGTAATTACCGTTATATTTCTGAAATGCATGGTTGTTAAAATAAATGGTTTTCTTGGTTTTTGAAGTTTTCACATACCCAATCCATGCTGGACCATCATCAGAATATCCTGTCTTCAGTTCAATATACATTAAATCTTTAATCATTTATATCATTCCTAAATTTAAATTTTTCGTGTTACCGGAATTTACAACTCTATTTCTTTATGAAAAAATCAATCTTACAATCAAAAGAAAAACAAAAATCCCAATGAAATAAGAAAGCCTCCATAAATTCTAATATTTATACCGCTTCTCTCAGTCGCTATGTCCCATTAGCTTGCAAATAATTCTTTTAATTCTTACAACAATTCCTCCAATACCTCCCAGCCTTGATAATAAAATGCCGAGAGCAAAAAATATTACTATAACGGTAGCCATATCCAAATAATTTTCGCCCATAATTTTTCTCCTTTACAACTTCTAATTTGTCTTTATAAAAGAATATCACATTTCTAGTCCAAAAGATACTTTTTTTAGTCCGCTTCCTCCTCTATCACTTCTTTCACATCCTCTTCTGTTACATTTACTTCATACACCTCAAATTCTGTATCCTGTGAAAAGACCAGCTTATGCTCCAGGTATTTTTCCACATCAAACGCATTCCTTTTATTTGCATCCGACAATTCCTTATATCTCTTATGCTTTGTGATATCATATTTGTTACTGAGAAATGGCCGTACGCCTCGAAGCTGTAAGATACATTTATTTCCATCCATTACAGCCAGTTCATCCCGGCTCATCAATTCTTTCCCTGTCTTCTGATAATTCAAACCATAGGACTGGCTTGTCCCTCTGGTATCAGAGGTATTGTAAAGATCGATGGTCTCTTTTCCCAGCGTTTCCGAGATTTCCTTTAACGTGGAGTTTTCTTTTCCTCCAAGAAATAATACGGTATCGCAATTCCCCGTGATGGTTTCCGCAGCATCCTTATAAATGGTTTTTAACTGGCTTTGCGACTGTAAAATAATAGAGGCGGAGATCTCACGGCTTCGGATCGTTGCGATCAGTTTGTCGAATTTCGGGATCTGACCAATATTACTGAACTCATCCAGCAGTAATCGCACATGGTACGGAAGTCTTCCACCATGCTCATCATCTGCTTTATCACAGAGCAGATTAAAAAGCTGTGTGTACATAATCGCCACCACAAAATTGAATGTATCATCGGTATCACTGATAATAACAAACATTGCTGTCTTCTGATCCCCGATCATATCCAGCTCCATCTCATCATAGGACATGATCTCCCGAAGTTCCTGGATATCAAATGGAGCAAGTCTGGCGCCGCAGGAAATAAGGATCGACTTCGCTGTTTTTCCGGCAGCCAGCTTATATTTTCGATATTGTCTGACTGCAAAGTGTTCCGGATTTTCGGCCTCCAATTCTTCAAACAGTTCATCTACCGCATTCTTAAATTCTTCATCTTCTTCTCTCGTTTCACTGGCGTTGATGAATTCCAAAAGCGTAGAAAAGTTCTGTTCTTCTTCCGGCGCTTCATACCAGATATAGCCGATCAGGGCGGAATACAGAAGGCGTTCCGCTTTTACCCAGAAATCCTCCGTAGATTTTTCTCCTTCCCCCTTCGTATTTGCTATGATGGTATTCACCAATTTTAAGATATCTTTTTCACTACGGATATAATGGAATGGATTATAGTGCATGGACTTTTTAAAATTGATCGTATTCAGCACCTTGATCCGATAGCCGCCATTTACCAGCATCTTTCCACATTCTACAATGATCGTTCCCTTAGGAAGCGTTTTGTCAATACAGAGAATGATAATTCATTAAAAAATGAGTTGTTTTTGTGGTGTACAGCCTTAGAAATTGCCTGCTGTCACTTCCTGACAGATTAAATTCTTCATTCTGTCCTCTATTGTTACCTTTTTTGCATTGTTGAAGAACACCCCGACAATGTAAGTAGTGTTTCCTATCCTCGTCCTGAAACTGCCACCATTAATATAATTTGCTTTATTTTCCGCTGTTTTCTCTTCCTGCATTCGCACCTCTCCTTTCCAAGATTCCCCCTACAAGGGACAGGTAACAAAAAAGGTAACATGACCGAAAAGACTTCTCAAATCACCGCTACCTATGCCTGCTACCCGTATTTTATTTATTTTTCTATTTTCTTGTTACTTTTGTTACCTTTCATAGAAAACCCAGTAAAATCAATACTTCTACTGGGTAACAAGATAAGTAACAGCAAGGTAACTTCATCAATTTTGTTACTTAAATGGTATCTCCAACTCCATCTGCTTTGGTATTTCGATAAACCCATCGCTATCCGCTTTGTCGGGGATCTCCTGAGACGAACCGGCACGTACCCAGCCGCGCTGTTTGCCATATTCTCCAAAGTGCATTGCCCCATCGCTCATTACCCAGTCGGTCACAGAGTTGTTCATAATATCACAAATCTGCTTTAGTTCAATTCTCTTTGGCTCATAGTCTCTGTGTAGTGCTTCTTTCCATAGCAGTTTGGAGCAGACTCTGTCTCCCTTAAAATCATCAAGAAAAGAAAATATCATACCGGCATCAGCATCTTCCGGCATGAACTGCTTCTGATATTCTTTCAGGTAATCAGATGACTCTTTACCAAGCATCAGCTTGAAATCTCCTGATCTGAATATCTCCATAGCTTCCGCCCACACTTGCTCGATATATTCCCTTGAAAGAGCTTCATTATCAAGAATATGACACTCCGCTCTCTCAGGATAAACCATGACCGGCATGAACCGTCTGTTACCGGTTCGGTCAAGCGGAAGCGTATCCATAGCATTGGAAGTACCGCCAAACACGCACTGTCTCGGTCTGTCCTTTGGCTGTGTCTCATAAGGTACTTTATAAATATCACTCTGCCTACTGATAAAAGACTTAATATCCTCAATGCTCCTGGCACTGGCAGTCGCTATCATTTCCGACAATTCTATGATGAGATGTCCCTGCATTTTTCGGAACACATTTTCATCATCAAGTTTTTTCAGATCATCAGTAAACCATGAATCATTCATGGCAAGGAACCTGAAAAATGTGGACTTTCCGGCTCCCTGACCGCCCACAAGTATCAGCATATATTCAAATTTCGTTCCCGGACGAAACACTCTTGAAATTGCCCCCAACAAAAGAACTTTCATTGCTTCGTAAACATAAACATTCCTGTCAGCTCCAAGAAAGTGATACAGCACATCCTTGATACGCTCTTTTTTGTCCCAAATCAGAGAATTGAGTTTTTCCTGAATGGGATGATACTTGTTTTCCATAGCCACTACATTGATTGCCGATTTTATCTTTTTCTCCGTTGTCAAACTGTAATTTTCTTCAAGATACAGCATGATATGGTCTATGTCATAATCCGTCAAGACTGGGCTTTCCCGATACCATCCTAAATCTTTTACAATGTCGTTCCGGTCTGTCATCATGTTGTAACAAATAACACCCCTGAACTTCGGATCATTCTCCAATACCGTAACAACATTCCTAATGCACTGCCTCACAGCTCCTTTGTCTGTTGTGATTAACTGTTCCCTGATTTCTGCGATACTCATTGACTCTCCGTTCAATATCCTCCACCCCCTTTCCCAAATCTCTTACCAACATTTCTTTTTCTTCTTCTGTCCCCCATAGCAAAATATCAAGCTGACACTCCACTTTTGGCAGATTCTGCACCGCTTCCTCATACCTTGCATCAATTTCATCCATGCTCTTCGGTTTGAAATTTCTTTCCCATTTTTTTAACAAATGGAAATAATCAGACAACACCCGGTAGGTCTTTGTCTTAGCTTCTGCCAGTATCTGCATTGGGGATTTTTCTCTCCTGACCGGCTTTGGTGGAGAACGAACCGAACTGTCATAGGCTATTCCAAATTCATCTGCAATCTGCATGGCTGCATCTTTTGGAGAAAGATTATAATACCTGCCAACAAAATCAATCGCATCTCCTTTTTCCCCACAGCCAAAACAGAAATATTTTTTATCTGTCGGCTTTACTTTCATGCTCGCTGTCTTATCCTGATGAAACGGACATCTGCACATATTACTACGGTTAAAAACAATTCCGGCTCGTTCCATAACCGCCCTTGCGGTCACTCGTTCCTTTACTTCATCAAATACTCCCATAATATCCTTTCCGGACAATAAAAAAGCATCTGTTTTTTCCAGTCATGGATAACAAATGCTCCTTAAAGTTCCATATTCTTTTTTCTGACAGATACGTTCCGTTCTTTCTCTGCTTCTTTGACTTGCTTTTGCATTTCTTTCAGCTTCTCCTGAATAGATACTCTTGCCTGCTTCCGAATCAGCTCCTTTGCTTTCGCCTTATTCTTCGGTTCATTCAGGGCAGAAATGATATTGCCAAGAAAAACCTGAGACGCTTTTTCCAGTCGGAAAACAATCGCATTTACAACTTTGGAAGCAACCGATTTGGAACTGTCACTGAGCTTCTCCTTTGGCTGTTTCTGTAACAGTTCCCCATAATCTTTTACGACATCCACATCATGCTTCACTGTTTCCTCTTTCACACGCTCTGTGACCACCTCACAAGCCTTTTCATAGGCAAGGTCTACCGCTTCCTCAACAACTACATTTACATCCTCTATCTTCATCATAAGACCATCTAAGACAGCTTGTTTCTCATCAATGCGCTTCTGTTGGTTCATGATAATAAAATCCTGCTTTTCCAGATAGCTTGCACCACCAAAGACCGGTTCAACATCTATATCCAGTCCGTGTTTCTGACAGATGCTGATAAACAACTTTCTGCACTCTTCATCAAAGACCATCTTACGGTTATTGTATTTCCCCTTTTTCTCATTCGGTTTCGGGAGTTCAAACCCCAATTCTTCCAATGCCTTATCCTGTTGGGGACACAATTCTCCATATTGATTGACCGCATCAAAAACGTGTCTTTCGTGGATATGCGGTGTGGCTTCATCAAGATGCAAAGCCCAGTCCAAAATATGGACGTGAGAACCATATCGCTTATTAAATTCCTCAAAATATTCTGCACTAATCTGAGCCAGTACATCGGCTGAAACTGTTCCATCAATGTTTCCAAGCTGTAATAAAGTCTCTTCCGGACACGTTTTGTTATTTTCAAGAATACCATCAATCGTTTTTACACGGTCATAGTGCCTTGCCTTTCGATTTCTTTCATTCTGTCCGTCCACATGATCTGAATATTTTTCAACATAATATGCCTTCTCCACTTCGGTAAAAGTAAATCTTGCTCTTTTGTTTTCATCATTCGGCAGACTATAACCCTGATAGCAGTCCCAATAGACATTGAATTTCGTCCTCTCTGCGTCAATATGCTCACTGTTCTCAACATCAAATCTGCGGTCATTATGTTTGGCATCATAAGTCCCATGCTTTCCCGACCTTCCATTATGTCTTGTTGCTTTCATTCAACTCTTCCTTCCTTTCTTTTTTTCTACAAAAAAAGACCAAGTAAATCTCTCTACTCAGTCTGTTAATAATAACAATATTTAGTTTTTCCCGAAGGGATTTGCAACGAAGTTGCTTAATTTTGTGAAGCTCTGCTACAAGCAATACCCGGTACTTAGTGGCGAAACGCCACTAACTGGGCAATGGTTGCACCCTTGACCGGCTAAGGCGCTTCGCCCTTAACCCGAGCGGAGTCTTTCTCCTGCACCTTGCGTAAGGCTCTGACTTTACAATCCGACAAACTGGAATTGCCTATTGATTAGTAACTACTGTAAAGCTGACACTTCCTTTCGCTTTTTCACCCGTTACTGTAACTGTATACGTTCCACTTTCTTCAATATCAACATCAAATTCATCAGAAAAGGAGACATCTACACTTTCATAGACAGGTGCTTCATCATCTTTTTGAATCTTAAATGATAAGCTACCACCCTCAACAATAATTTCTGCATGGATAGTATCAATCCAATCTGAACCATACGAACCCGCTGATTGATACCTTCTCAATCCCATACGGAAAAATCCATAAGAAAGAAGATTGTGAAATTTACTGTTATCACTTAGTCCCAAGCAAGAAAACATGTATTGATATATTTTCCCTATTCTAAATAGGATAATATATACTTTGCTGTTTTCTCTGACACTTGATAATGTGTTATAAATTCTCCATGAACACTATATTCCCCCGGAATGATTTCCTCAATATAATAATTACCGTTGTTTTTATAAAGTATCATGGTATCCATTTCTTTTAATTCTTTTTCATTATCCCTTGATAACATATATCTGACAATTTGGCACTCAACTTCTTCGGGATCTGGTGCATGATCTGCATATTCCCACAGACTCAGATCTAACCCGTTTAGATATTGCGCTATTTCAGAAATATCGTTTATTTCATTAAGCAGTGTGCCTTTATCTGCTCCGTAAAACTGTATCTTCTGCTCTTTGGAAGTCCTTAGCAGTTCCGCTTCCGTAAATGATGTGACTCCTTCATAATATTGGGCCTTATCAACATCATCTGTTGTTTCAATAGCACTTTCCATATCGCTGTCTGACACATAAAAATCAAGTCCCCACTCATCCAGTATGTCATCCGCCGTCATATCCTTATTTAACGCCAAGTCCTCCGGTGCCCTAAGAAACTGCCCTGCCTTTTCTGATATTCCGGCTATTGTTTCTGCTTCCTGGTCATAATCCCGTATAATATATTCACCTGTACCAGAAATATATAATTCCAGGGTGCTCATATTAACTAACGGTGTTCCATCCTTTAAAAATACAGGTTCATCCATTACCTCATATGATATATAGTGATATACCAGATTACTTCCTTCAGGCAGTTGTTCCATATAATTCCAAGAATTAATATCAAGTTGTTTTACAAACTTTTCTATTTCTTTGTTATTGTCAATGATACCAACCATCTCATCAGAAGCTGTAGTAACTTCAATAAATTGTTTCTTTTCTTCAATGTTACTGGAATCCTCTTTTTGAGTACAACCATATATTCCTATGATACTAACCGCAAACAATAAAATAAATAATAATTTTTTCATAGCCAGTCTCCCCAAACATTCCGATTTGTTAAACTATCTATACAATACCATATTTCTTTGGCTAATACAATAATTGCATCGCTCCCGCTTATTCTCATCAATTCTGCAACTAATGTATCTTGATCATATGCATATTGTCAGGCTGTCTGTTCTCTTTTCTTTGCATGATACGCTTCACGTCTCATAGCCAGTGTTTTTTCATATCTCTCTTTTGCAATAGGGTCTCCATTCAATGCATCTTCACGCATTTTTCTGTAGCTCTTCACTGTGGCTCTAACCTGATACCGTTCACGTTCTGCAAGCTGACTCTGGGCTTTCTGATTTCCGGCTTCTGCCTTGGCTCTCAAAGCTTCCATCTGCTCCTTTCTCCTTGCTGTATGCCGTCTATTGTATTCTGCATTTCTCTCTTCCAAATATTTCGCATATTCAGGGTCATTTTCTGCTCTCTGTTTACGCTTTTCTGCTGATTTCCTTGAACGCTCCCTTTCAATGGCTCTGCGCTCCTCAAGCTCTCTGATGGCTTCCTGATTACCTTTTTCTGCCTGCTCCTTTAATTCTGCCAAAGCAACCTTCTTCTTCTTTGTAGCACGCTCCTGACGCTTATTTTCCCTTTCCAGAGCCAAGCGTTCTTTCTCTTCCATCTTCGCCCGATATTCCGGATCAGCCATTCTCAATTCTCGCATCTTTTCTGCTCTCTTACGGTTGTTCCGTCTGCCCTTTTCAAGAATTGCTTCATACTCTGCCATTGCAATAGCATCTCCGGCTTCTGCTTTTGCCTTGATTTCTGCACGCTTCTGCTTTCTCTTCTGCGCAGATTTCTTTGAAGATTGCCTTTTTCTTTCAGCAATCTCTTCCTTTCTGCGTATCTCCTCTGACTGCAACTCTTTCACTTCGTCCTTACTGAGTGGAAGTACGAAATTTCCAATGAAATTGAAGCAAATATCCACTTGTTGGGTGCGGTCTTTTGTTCTGCCACCCTCTGCTTCATGAATCACAACTTTTTCAATGAAATCATTCAGCATGGGTGTTGTCAGTTCCTCAAAATCCCGGTATTTCTTAACCAGTCGCACAAATCTGTCAATCTGCACTGCCTTAGTGGCTATACGTTCTGTAGCAGTTTCAAGTTCTGAAATTCTCTGCTCTATGTTACTTTGTTCAGTGTCATATTCTGTCATAAGGCGGTTAAACTGTCTCTCCGGCAATCGCCCCAGTGTGAAATTCTCATACAGACCTTTTATCAGATCATCCAAATCCATCATGCGACGCTTTGCTTCTAACAGCTCTTTTTTATCATCTGTATGATCCTTTTCACACTGCAATTCATACTGTGCTTTCAACTGTTCTACAAACTCTTTTTCATCTTTAAGGACATACTGTGACACTCTCTTAGTTGCCTGATAAATCAGCATTTCTATTGTGCTTGCCTTGATATAGTGACCAGTACATGAATGATATTTATTGTGATACCGGCTACACCGGAATGCCTGATTGCTGTCATATATTTTCCCATCTTTTGGCTTTGAATTGATATATGCCAGTCTGCTTTCACAATCCGCACAATAAAGAAGTCCTGACAGCCTGTGCGCAGGCTTTTCACTGTTTCGCCTTGGAGATACCCTTTTTCTCATTCTCTGCGCTTTATCATATGTTTCCTGATCAATGATAGCTTCATGTGTATTGTAAAAGACAAGCAGTTCGTCCTCATTTGCAATTCTTTTCCGTTTTGTCTTAAAATTATCCCTCGTTGTCTTCCCAAGAACGGTATGCCCCAAATACTCACGTCTATCAAGAATATATCCTACTGTTGTCGCATTCCATGTATAAGGGTCATGGTAATTCGTACACTGGCAATCCTCAGGATGGTTCTGTCTCGCATAAGCTGACGGAATAAGCACTTTATCCTCTGACAAGGTATCTGCTATTGCAGTTGCACCCATTCCATTACAAGCAAGCTCAAAAATGCGTCTGACAACCGAAGCAGAAACTTCATCAACATACAATGTCTGCTTATCCTCTGGCTTTCTGTAATAGCCATAAGGCACTGCACCGCTGACACGTTTTCCGTCTCTCATTCTTGCCTTAAACACTGCCTTGATTTTTTTACTGGTATCTTTTGCATACCACTCATTCATGATATTCAGAAATGGTGTAAAATCATTATCTGCCGGATTGGCACTGTCAACTCCGTTATTTACTGCAATAAAACGGACATTTTTCTTAGGGAACATCATTTCACTATTATAGACAAGAGCACAAAAAGAATAGGTACGGTGGGGATTAACCTGTCAGATTTTCCATTCAATTTCTACCTTTTCATTTGTTGCCCGGATGACCGTTATCAGTGCGTCCACCACCTGCCTCTTGTCCTCAAAGCTGACATTCTCCCAGTCATCCAGATACCCGGAAATGCTTTCCATCTTCTCCATCGGCACAGCGTCCGCAGAGAGTTTTGCAATCTCATTGGCAATGGACTGCCGCCTTGCGTCCAGTTCCTCAATTTTGCTGTTGGCATAGGAGAGCAAAACAGGGCTTGCGCCCGTCAGCGTGTCAAGCAGCTTTTCAATCTCGCTTTCCACCTGCGCCAGTTCCAGCCGCTTTGCCGCCAGCTTCGGGGAGATTTTCGCCGCTTTTTTCCGGCCTGTCAGCGTCTTAAAATCTTTCAGCTTCTTCACCATAGCCCCATAGACCACCGCTTCCAGTTCGTGCAGCTTCACGCACCCGCAGCCGGGACACGCCTTGCTGTCCGCATGGACGGTGCAACGCATATAGAGGATGCCGTTGGAGTGCGCCGACATAAGCGCATACCCGCATTTCCCGCATTTGATTTTTCCCGCCATCCATGTGTTCCGGGCTTTCCTTGCGGGCTGGTAGGTGTGGCTGGCAAGCAGCTTCTTCCGGCATTTCAGCCACAGCTCCGATGGGATAAACCCCTCATGTGGAGCCAGTACCAGCGTCTGTCCTTGCAGGTGCTTGTGCTTGTCCTCTGTATTCCCCTTGCCCTGATAGTAATAGCAGCCGTTTGTCCCGGCAAAGTCGGCGGCGTCATTGTAAATATCCGTCCCCTGGCTTTTGTAAAACTCGTATATGTCGAGGTCAGCCATGACATAAATCGGGTTGCGGAGAATAACGCTCAAAGTAGCCCTTGACAGCGGCCTGCCATGATAAGTACGCATACCGTCCGCCGTCAGCTTCTTTGTAATGTCATGCAGCGATACCTGCGGGTCAGCGTACATCTCATACATCTGCCGGACAAAGGCCGCTTCGTTTGGCTCTATTACCAGCTTCTTTGTGCGCACCCCGTCCATCACATAAGGCTCTGTCCGAAATCCGTAGGGCGTTTTGCCGCCCATTTTGAAGCCCCGCTGACAGCGGGAGTACCATGCGTCCTGCACCCGCTTCTGTATCGTTTCCCGTTCAAGCTGGGCGAACACGATACAGATATTCAACATCGCCCGCCCCATTGGGGTGGAGGTATCAAACTTCTCCGTAGAGGACACAAACTCCACTTCGTACTTTTGGAAGAAGTCCATCATCTTCGCAAAGTCGAGAATGGAACGGCTGATGCGGTCGAGCTTGTAAACCACCACTTTCCGCACAAGGCCGCTTTCAATATCCCGCATAAGCTGTTGGAATTGTGGACGCTCCGTATTTTTCCCGGAATACCCTTTGTCCTTGTACTCTTTGCAGTTCCCGCCTTTCAATTCGTATTTGCAAAATTCAATCTGGCTTTCAATGGAAATGCTGTCCTTTTTGTCTACCGATTGTCTTGCATAGATTGCGTCTATTCGATTGTTCATATTATCGCTCCTTTTCTTAAAAAAGAAACGGAGCTGCTGACAGTTTTATTATACCGCCAGCAGCCCCGCAAATCAACGATGGCTTTGGAAAACCTTATGCCCCGGCTTCCTCACTCTGCCGTTTGTCGGCATACTTGCGGAACACCTCATAAAGTTGCTGTTCCAGTTCCCGGCGTTTTGCCGCTTCCTGCTCCGGCGTGAACACCGGGGAGAGGTTTTCCAGCGTGATTTCCTTTCCCTGAAAAGTTACGACCTCTGTTTCCTTTTTGTATCTGATACTTATAAAATCACCTTTCCTTTCCATAGTGCAGACCCCGTTTCAGTTCCGCCAGCACCTCCGGCAAGATACGGTCAACCAGCCGTTGAAGGTTCTGCAGTTCGCTTTCCAGCTTTGCCCGTTCCATGCGGTCTTTCATCTTGCCGCTTTCGCTGGCTCTGGCTCTCGCTTCCAGCTTTTGATTTTCTTCCAGCAGGTCATTGATTGTGACCTTGTATTTTTTCAACTGCCCGGAGAAATTCTCCATCTGCGGAAATCACTTTTTCAGCATAGCGAGGGCTTCCTCTTTCTTCTTTTCGGCGTTCAGCGGGGTAATGCCGTCCAGCGTAGCTTCAATGGCTCTTGCCTGTTTGGAGAGATTGACCGCCTGCTTGAAAAGCCGGGTGGGGATATGCTTCCTGCCTGTCTTGCTGGCACTCTCCCCACGCTCCAAATCCGGGTATTTTTCTACCATGTAGGCATGAAAATCGTCCTGCCACTTCGTCAAATTCGCCCGGTTGCCGATAATCTCCTTAGCGCACAGGCGGTTGTCTTTCGTCAGCGGAACAAAGGTTAAATGCTCCTTTCCCCATTCCTTTCCTATCCGGGACTTTTCCACAGGAAAATCCCGCCGGAAATATCTTTGATAGGATTGGAATGGATAAGATATAAATAAATCGTTTTAATCTCTGTATTTCTATATACCGTCCGTTTTTCGTACTTTTCAAGGGCGATTTCCGTACTTCATGGGTACGGTTTTCAGCCCTCCGGCGTTCCAAAACCGGATTTTTTGAAGTCGGCGTTTGATACCGCTTCATAGGATTTGGGGTAAATACAGTTGGGTTTTCCACAGCCCTGCTTCTTAATGTCAATCAACTCCGCATACTGTAACTCCCGCAGGGTGTTGACCGCTTTCTGCCGCCCACAGTGGAGCAAGCCCACCACCTCACAGATGGGATAGTACAGGTAAAGGAAACCGTCCGGTCTGCGCCCCAACGGCGGCAAATCTTTGTATAAGCTATTTTTCATGCGTTCCTCCGTTTTCTTTTGCCGTTCTCCCCGAAAGGCTCCCTGTGTTGGCACGCTCCCCGCACTTCGGGACAATTTGTCCCTTAGCTGGCTCGCTGCGGTGCTTTCCCCGCCGGTCATATTTCTTTTGGACGGTCAATCTGTTTTCAAGGTGCGGCTCATCGATGAACTAAGATAAGTCTACACGAAAAAAATGCAATCCCCGGAATTTTGCGAGAATTGCATTTTTGCAATCATTCTGTATAATGGAAGTATGCGGAGGAGGTGCGTATCTATGGCTTTACCCGGAACACCCGGACAGCGGATTTCCGATTTATGCAACGGGAACCACATCACACAAAAGGAACTTGCGGAGAAGATAGGGGTTTCCGCTTCCCAGTTGAGCCGCATTGTCAGCGGCGAAACGAGAACGGTCAGCAGTGATATTCTCATAGGCGTGGCAAAGGAATTTAAGGTATCGACAGACTACATACTGGGCTTATCCACCGTGAGCGTCCGTAAAAGCTACGATATTTCTGAATTAGGCTTGTCCGAGGGAGCCGTGAGGGGGCTCGTGACGGGTGCTGTTGATGTGCAAATCCTCAACCGCCTGTTGGAACACAGGAATTTTCCTAAGCTGATAGATTTGATACGGATTTATTTTCAGGACACAGCGGCAAAAGGCATAACAGCAAGAAACCAGCTTATCGAGATAGCAACGGCTTCCCTGTCCGACCTGATGAAAGAACACCCGGAACACCGGGCGGAAGCAAAGCAGGATTTACAGCTTTTGAACGCCCAGAAGATGGGGGAACATGAGGCGGAGATTGAGAAAATCAAAAATGTGTTCCTTGCTATCCTGCGGGATATTAAGAAAGACATTGACAACGGGGAACAGCCGGGAGAAGCTGTGACCGCCGCGATGTTCCAAGCCATGCGGGACGCATTGGCGGAACAGAAGCAAAACCCGCTTTCCATTGACGATGTAGCGGCGATGGTTGCCGGACAGATCGGACAGCTTACGCCGATGGATGAAGAAACTGCCGACCTGTTCAAGCAGTTGGCAAAAAAGATGATGAAAGGAATAGAATAATAGCCTGTTATTCGAGATAATAATATGCCATTAGTAAAGCATGACTACCCTGTTTTAGAGTACGATACCGCATCAAAAGCTGTTTTTCAGCCGGGAAATGGGAAAAAATGTTTTCCTGCAAAAGCAGTGTTTGCTTTTTTAGGAGACGAGGTTGAAAATTATGCACATACCCATGATGGAATACAGATAGATGAATTTGAAAGTGCAACAAGACGATATCCTATTTATGAATGTCTTTATAATCAGGAGAAAATATGTCTATGTCCGGCTCCTGTGGGAAGTGCTGCTGCCGTCCAAGTTTTAGAATATTTAATTGCAGGGGGTGTAACAAAGATTATTTCCGTCGGCTCCTGCGGCGTATTGGAAGACATCCCGGAAAATAGATTTTTGATACCTGTTTCTGCATTGAGAGATGAGGGAACATCTTACCATTATCTTCCTCCCTCCCGAGAAGTAGAGATTTCAAAGGCTGGTATAAATGCGATTGAATCTGCTTTAAGCCAAAAGAATATACCATATTGGGAAGTTAAAACATGGACAACAGACGGTTTTTATCGAGAAACAGTAGAAATGGTTCAGTATCGGAAAGAAGAGGGATGTCAAGTAGTAGAAATGGAATGTTCCGCATTGGCGGCGTGTGCAAAATTTAGAAAAGTTACATGGGCTATGCTGCTTTTTTCAGCCGATACTCTTGCAGACCCTCATAAATACCAAGAAAGAGAATGGGGAAAAACAAGTATATCCATAGCCTTAGAATTAGCCTTAGACGCTGTTTTATCAGTTGTTGAGGAGTAAAAATAAATACATATAGGAGTTACAATGAATATAAATGAATTTCCACAACAAGTAAATCAAGTTATTTCAATAGCAGAAACCATATTACAAGGTCAAATATTGGGGATATATTTATATGGTTCAGCAACAATGAATGGGCTGCGTCCAGATAGTGATATAGATATACTGATAATTACTAAACAAGAATTGAGTAATTCAATCAGAGCAGATCTAACAAAGCAATTATTGAAAATTTCTGGCTCCGTAGGCTGTATTGAAAAAAGACCTTTAGAGGTAACTATTATCAATCAATCTGATATTGTTCCGTTGCAATTTCCGCCAAAATGTCAGTATATGTATGGTGAATGGCTAAGGGGAGAGATGGAAGCAGGAGAATATCCGCAAGCCTGCAATGACCCAGATATAATGATTTTATTATGGCAAGCAAGAAAAAATAGCATAACTTTGAAGGGGGCGGAAAGCAAAGAGCTTATTCCCGCTATCCCATTTCACGAAATTAAAAAAGCAATTCGGTTTTCTTTACCTGGTTTGATTTCCAGCTTTAAGGGTGATGAAAGAAATGTGTTATTAACCTTATCACGAATGTGGTTTACTTTAGTAACAGAAGAAATCACGACAAAAGATGTTGCCGCAAAATGGGTAATTTTAAAATTGCCGGAGAGATTTCCCCCCCTGCTAACAACGGCAAAGGAAGCTTATTTGGGAAATTTGTCTGATGAATGGGAGACAGTAGAAAAGGAAGCGATGGCACTTGTAGAATATATGAAAAAACAAATTGAGGAATTACTTAGAACAGAGTAGCAAAGTTAGCGGGGCCAATCAACGGTCAAGATGAACGGCGCATAAATGCGCCGCCGTTGACAGTCCCGCCCGTCTTTGCTGATGGGCAATCAAGGCGGGAAAGCCCTAAAATGGCTTCCCGCCCATTTCAATCTTGAGAGAAGAAACGCTCCAAAATCAGAAAGAGAGCGGTAAATCTGAATTGCGAGGGAGAATGTAGATGAATCAAGGAAGAATTATTGTGATTACAGGTTCGCCGGGAACAGGAAAGACAACAACTGCGTCGATTGTCGCAAAAGAATCGAACATGGATAAATCTGTGCATATGCACACAGACGACTTTTTTCATTATTTAAGCAAAGGAGCAATACCGCCGCATTTACCAGAGTCCAACGAACAAAATTTAGTTGTCATTGAAGCCTTTTTAGAAGCTGCAAAGCGCTATGCCCGCGGCGGATATGATGTAATTGTAGATGGAATTGTCGGGCCGTGGTTTTTAGAACCATGGAGAGCCCTTGTTCGAGAAGATTATGAAGTACACTATATTGTTTTAAGAGCCAGTAAAGAAGAAACTATGAAACGAGCTGTGGAACGTTCAAAATTAGACAGAAAAACAAATGTTGAATTAGTAGAAACAATGTGGGAGCAATTTTGTAATTTGGGGATATATGAATCGAATGTTATAGAAACGACAACCTATTCTATCCAAGAGGCTGTTTTTGCAGTAAAAGAAAAAATTTCAAGTGGAGCCGCATTGCTATCATTAAACGATTTCTAAAAATCGAAATTTCATTTATCAGAGAAATAGCAAAGCCAGTCAACGGTCAAGATGAACGGCGCATTTCATGCGCCGCCGTTGACCGTCCCGTCTGGCTTTGCTGATGGGCAATCAAGGCGGGAAAGCCCTAAAATGGCTTCCCGCCCATTT
>OHQM01000704.1_pt1 | contig 16582 bp, 10 predicted proteins | sample 1577941 | NCBI WGS metagenome assembly OHQM01 (sample SAMEA3879604, study PRJEB24766) | human gut metagenome | biome: human-associated habitat; feature: feces | place: USA | collected 1985/1987
CCGTGACCCCCGGCACTGCCGTTGCGGACGTGGCGACCACCGCCAATACCGAAACGCTCGCCAACAAAATAAACGAACTTCTGGCGTCTTTGAGGGCGGCGGACATCATCGAAACTTGACGTTTGCGGGAGAGGAGGAAAGCGCACGGTCCGCCGTGCGCTTTCTTTTTGTCAATTCGGGCACGCGCGGCGAAGGGGACGGCGGGCGGCGCGGAATAATTTCATTTTCATTGCACCTTTATTAAATTATTCTGACATAAACGGAAAATATATTGTATATAACGCGGATTTGCTGTATATTGGTTATTGGGTTTAAGATGAATTTAATCATTTTGTAACCTTAGTGTAAACAATAATATGCCGCAAAACGGCAACGGAGGTCAGATTATGCGCCTTTTGGTGGTTGAAGACGACGAAAAGCTGGCGAAGATACTTTCGACATCGCTCAGCGTCATAGGGGATGTGGACATCGCGCTCTCGGGGGAGAAGGCATTGCAGGACGTGGAAAAGACTTACTACGACATTATCATTCTCGACCTTATGCTCGGAAAGCTGTCGGGAATGGAAGTGCTCAAAGAAATCCGCCGCACCTATCTTATGCCAGTCATCATCCTTTCCGCGCTCAGCGACATCGACAAAAAAATCGACTGTTTCAGGCTGGGTGCGGACGATTATATGACGAAGCCTTTCGCGAGAGAGGAGCTTATGGCGCGCGTGGAGGCGTGCCTCAGGCGTACGGGCGGCAATTTCAGCAGCACACACTACAAGTTCCGCAATATGGAGGTGAACTACGTCAACAAGATGATGACGGTGGACGGCAACTATGTCCCTATGAACCGCAAGACGTACGAAATCCTCGAACTTCTCGTGCGCAACAAGGAAATCATTATGACCAAGCAGCAGATTTTCGACAGAATCTGGGGATATTATTCCACCACGGGGACGTCGGTAATCGAGATAAACATATTCCGTCTGAGGAAGATACTTTCGGAGTACGGTCTGGACGTATGTCTGAAAACCATCAAAGCGACGGGATATATGTGGACGGAGAAAATCTGATATGGTGAGAGTAGACCGTGACATAAAAAAGCGTTGGCTGCTGTTCGCGCTCATAAATCTCGTGCTGATACTTCTGGTATTCGGCTCGCTTATCGCGGGTTTCGGGGTGTATGTTGCGACGGCACAGCAGAACGCGGTGCGCGACGGCGTGCGCGCATATGCCGAGGACCTGGCGGCGCGCGGAGTGGCGGAAATAAAGAGCACTCTCGGCGAGAGCAGCGTGGCGCTGTACGATTCGCCGGAATACTATTTCGCGCTTTACACCGTGACGGGCGGCAACGTGATGATAGAAACGGCGGACGAATTCATTGACGTCAACCGTCCATCGCTCGGCGGCCGCGTCGGCGAGAACCGCAGGGAAGAGATTGCGGGACATTGGTTCGAAACCTACACCGCGGAGGTGCCCGCGTCCGACGGCGCTTCGGAATCGACTTACTATGTGAAAGTCTTCGCCCCGTGCGACAGCTTGGTCGCGGCGATGGACGAGATTTCGCTTTACAGCATCCCGTTCGCGATTGCGTTCATCGTGGTGGCGGTGGTGTTCAGCTTCGTATGGGGCTACATCGCCATCAAGCCCATAATGACGGATTACATCAAGCAGAAGGATTTCATCAACGATATGTCGCACGAAATCCGCACCCCTCTTGCCGTCATCAAAGGCAATCTGGAAAACGTGCTTGCCTCTCCCGAAGCGAAAGTTTCGGAGCAGGCGGAGATGCTTTACGCAAGTCTTGACGAAGTGGATTATATGTCCGACATTTCCTCCGGGCTGCTCAACATAGTCCGCGGCAGAAGCGCGGGCAGGGGGAAGGAAACGAAGATGAGCGACGTGGTGTCCGACACGGTGGATATGTTCGCCGATATGGCGACGATGGCAAACAAAGCTCTCATCGCCAACATCGACTATTGCGACATCCCCGTGGACAGGGAGAAGATAAAGCAACTCGCGTCCGTACTCATCGAAAACGCGGTGAAATACACCCGCGAAGGTGACAGGATAAACGTCAGACTGAAAAATACGAAGGACGGCTGCGTGCTGACCGTGAGCGACACGGGCATAGGCGTGCCGAAAGGCGACCTCTACTCCATCTTCGACCGTTTCTACCGCGCGGACAACGTGAAAGACATCCCCGGCACGGGGCTGGGGCTTTCGATAGCGCAGGCGATAGTCGAGGGTATGGGCGGCAGCATAAAAGCCTCCGCAAACGTGCCGTGCGGCTTGGAAATCACGGTGCAGCTCAAACGGCAATGACAAACGGTATTTTGCATAAAACGGCAGTTTACAGCCGCAAAAAGACGTATGAAGTGCCTGCACGCGCGCATTCATTGTGCCGCGGAAGGAGGTGCGAATGAAGAAAAAGGCGTTTTTGCTCATTATATTTGTCCTGCTTGCGTGTATGCTCGCGGGGACGCTTGCCGCCTGTGACCGGGGCGACGACCTTCCGACGACGACTCCCGTGTCCTGGGAAAAATATCTCGAAGACGCGGCAGACCGCATAGCGGACTCAATTGTGCTCGACGGCGGCAAAATAGGCGTGAAATTCTCTTCCGACGTGACGGCGGAAGGGGAGGATTACACCTTTTTGCTGGGACTGAATTACGACCTTACGGCGGCGGACGCGGCAAACTCGTGTCTGGTGCTGGAAGTCAGGCAGGCGACTTCCGCCGCGGCAGACGAAGGTGAACTTTCGGACATCTCGGACGCCTCCTCCGATGACGGAGTGCTTTTCAGGATTGTCTGCGACAGCTCGTCCACCTGGATAGACATCGCTTCGGGGCTTGCGCTGTCGGACGCGCGCCTGCAAGTGGAGAACGTAGGGATTTTCGATTTGCTGGGCGTTGCGTTCGACGAGGACAATATCTTTTCGGCGCAGGAAGCGTTTTCCGACATAATCTTCAACCTCGGCAGGGCGTTCTTTGACGGGGTGAGAGTTGACGCGGACGGCGATACCTATGTATTTAACATAGACGACTCCTACAAGGAAACGGGCAGGGAATATTTCAACACCGTGCTTACCGTGTTCGGCGAAAACGTGGCGAATTCTCTGCTTGCGGCTTTCGGCATAAGCGATTCCGACGAGCTGTTCGATATGCTGCCCGATATGAGCGGCGAAGTGGTGCTGACATTCCCCGAAGAGGGCGGAGCGCTGCTTTCGGCGGACAATCTCACCGTTTCGGGCGGAGACGCGGGGATGAATGCGGAATTCGAAGTGCGGCACGAGCTTTACCCAGAGCTGGCGGAAAAAATCCCCGGCGACGACGCTGTGGGATACGTCCGTACGAAAGTGGGCAATTCGCATATGGAAGGGACGCTCTCTCTCGTGCGCGACGGCGGCACGCTGGTGAGTTACGATTACGTCCTCGACGCCAATCTTGACCTGCTGACGCTGATGTTCAACGATTACGACCTTACGTCGCTTGACGAGGACAACTATTTCCATCTGCGCGTCACGCACACCTGCACCGCCGCCTGCGACGATTTCTGCACTTCACGCCTGTCGCCGTCCCGCGGCGCGCTCATAGACCTCGCTTTCTCTCCGCAGGACTTTGACGGCAGCTACAATGTGTACATTTCCGTCGGTTTGAGCAGCCTTATCTCGTCCGACAGGGCGGCGGAGATAAACGAGCTTATGGGCGTAACTTCGGGCACTTATATACCCGAATACGTCCTGTTGACTTATCCTTATGACGACTTCGACGAAAGCTCGCTTCCCTGCCGTATGCTCCTTGCGCTGTATGCGGGCAATATGTTCACGACGGGAAGAGTGGAGATGGATATGAATTCCGTATCCGGCATCGTCGACCCGATTGTAGCCGTGTTGAACGGCGAGGGCGTTTCCGTGGACAAACTCGTTTTCGACATCGAAAGCAACGAGTTCGCTATGGCACAGCCGCACGACATTTATTCCGAAACCGTGTACATCATAGACAGCTCCGTCGGCGACGTGAAGGGTTACGGTCTTTTCGGCGACCAAAATGTCCTGAGCTGGGAGTGGGAGGAGCCTGTCGCGTTCGATATTGACGGCGAAAGCGTCAGCATCACCAATATATACGACGAAGAAGGGATGCTGCTGCACGGCGTTCAGGACGGAGAATACATCCCGATGAGCCCCGAAGAAATCACCGGGATGGTCGGGAGATATTTCGTCAAGGCACAATGCACTGCAATCGACAAAACGTCGCAATTCGACTTTTATGGACGTGTTCTGGAGATTGAAAACCTTGATATTGACGAAAGAGGGGTGCAGGAGGTGGTTTTCACCGTCGAATATCCGGGGCCTCTCAGCGCTCTTGCGTCGTCAGGCGTAATCCCCGAAGACGCATATGAAAGCTCGGACGAACTGACGACCGAGGTGACCGCGCGGATAATGCTTACCGGACGCAGTTCCGCCGACGTGGAATTCATGCCGCATGTGGCTTCGGACGCCGAACTTTCCGTGCTGTCCGCGGACACTCCGGGCGTCGGAGGTATATACACGGGGCAGAGCACGGTTATGCCCGAATATGTTTACGCCGATGCGCGCGTGCGGTACGACAACGGCTATGTCAAGGAAATGACCCTTGTCGGCGAATGCGACGAGCTCGGCGTGCACTATGCCATTTTCAGTCATTATTACTATACGAAACAGTGCGGCGAGATTACGGTGAGGTGGAGCTTTATGGACCGCACTTACGAGCGGACATATTATATCCAGCCGCCCGACAGGATTGAATTCGACATCGACGAGGAAAATATGCCCGCCCACAGCGTCGGCGATACAGTGTATATGTCCACCCTCACAAACAACATCGATGCGATAGCGTACTATGACAACGACGACGGCACGAGCAAGGGCATAAAACTTTATCTGACCGCCGAAAACCTGTTTATCAACGGTATTGCGCTTTCGGAGAGTTCGAGCTATTGGATAAGTCGCTCGATGACGTATAGCGGCTATACTGTCGAGTTTCTTGTCGCCAGCACTTACAGCTGCCATGTCGAAGTGTTCGGGGTCGAAAGCGCCTCTTTTGCGCAACGCGTTGATGCTTACCTCGGCGACGAGGCGACTTATATGTTCACGCAGTCTTTCACCGAGCCGGATTTCTGGTTTACGGGCACGGAATATGAGTTCTCCGGCAGCATAACGAACGCGACCCACGGCATCAACAGCATTCCCGAACGGACATTGTCCGTGGTTGTGGAGCGTTACAGCGCGGACAACCCCAGATATCCCGAAACGGTGGATTTCACCGCGGAAGGCGCCGCGGTGTCCGTCACGTCCTTCGAAACGTCTACAAGGTTCGCCGCGACCGACGACGCGGGCGTGCTGACATCATCGGATTTCCCCGCAATAATAGTCGGACCGATTGACGTTTCGTTCGGACTGGTGTTCAACGACCCCGGCTACTACCGCATACATCTGCGCCTTTCCGGCAGCGGAGGTTTCACCGTATATTGGTATGTCACCGTGGCAGAGTAGTCCGCGGCAGAACATTCCGCGGCAGAACATTCCGCGGCAGAGCAGAGCAATGCAAACTGCCGTCCGTTCCGGCGCCGTGCAGCAATAAAAACAGCCCCCTCAATTGAGGGGGCTGTTCTTTTGGCAAATGCCCGAGTTTTACGGCAAGATGTTATGCCGTGAGCGTCACTTCCATAGTGACGGACTGAATGCCGCAGATGACACCATTAAGCCAAGCAGGAATATCAATCAAATTTTTCACAAGATTAAGAAGAGATCCTATTTCCATAGCTTCGCTCTCGCAGTCGATAATATAGAACGTTACAGTTTGCGGTTCGCCGATTTTCGTTTCGTCGATTTCGCTGCGTGCTATAACTTTTCCATATTGAGTTACTGTTTCACCCGTCAAAATGTCGGTGCCGGAAATCAATACGCCGGAAGTGCCCAGCCCCAACTGGTCAAACGGAACGACTTGAGGCACTTGATCTATCGTCATTTCATTTAACCAAGCGACTTCGCCCTCGAGGGAATCAACATTGGTATAGATTTTATCAATCACAATATCTCCCTCAAGGAAAGCACTGCTCGCGCTTCCACTGTTTTCTTGCAGGACATAAAGGTCTTTCATCTCTTTGTGTTCAGCTGTTGCAAAACCTACATCGCCAATCTTAATATTAAGCATTTCGGCCTTTCTGTAAAGCTGATCAACTTTGAGCATCAGTGCCAAAAGTCCTGTGAGATTGGGATCAATCAAATCTTTTTTAGCTTGATTGATTGCTATATCAAGTCCGTTTGCTTGAATGTTCGCAAGGGAGCCTTCGATGTCATGCATCTGCGCCGTTTGCCGCGAAATCGGCTCGGCGAGCCTGTTTTTCAACATTCGGGACAGATTTTTCGTGTGGCACATCCGTGCAGAAAACGGTTAGAATCGTCAATCGCCATTGCCGACCGTTTCGGATTGACTTTGCAGACGGCACGGTTTTGATAATGAATTTTTGCAAATTCCGTGCGCTATGATGACACCTGATAATAAGTTAATCACTTATTAAAGACATCATAAATAATCATTAAATATTTTCACGAGTCCGAGGGGGCACGGAATTTACCAAGCAGCTTGTCAAGCGGATTTTCGGATAAAAAACATTGCCGCCGATAGGCAAAATGATAAAATTACATAATCATTAAATCTATGGTCGGGATATTTCCGACATATTTACACAAAATGTTTGATATGTATCGTGCAAAATGCAAGATATATGAAATATTGCAGTAAAATTGCAACTATCATTACCGTTTCGGAGGTACAGTTTAATTTTAATTTAATTTGAATGATAGGGGTGATTAATATACTGATGCTAGGCATATTATGCCCAAAAAAACAAAAAATAACAAAAAGGAGAAAATTTATGAAGCGGAAATTATTTCTGACTGTCATCATGGTTCTGGTGCTGTGTCTGACGTGCGGTATGCTTCTGGTCGCCTGCGACAAAGACGACCCGGTTGAGCCTACGCCGCCGCCCTCGACAGACGAACCCATAACCGTTCCTTCTGCCGATGTGTGGCCCGAGGTGCAAGCATATCTGCAAGCAAATAACGAGTATGCTCTTGCTCTCGAAATCAAAGCAAAGGACGAGAACGGCAACCCCACCGGCAATCCCATCTTCGGTCTTGCGTTTGAGAAGATTGGTGACGAGTATGTCATGTACGGCAACGTGGGCAGCAACAGCTACATCAAGCTGAAGGGCTTCGACATCATCGGTCTCATCGACAAGATTGACAGCCTTGTCGGCACCTTTGATATCGGTGACTTATTGAAAGGTCAATCCGTCAAGAGCCTGCTCGAAATGGTCGGCGCAATGATTTGGGCGGAAGACGCACTTCTCTACAACAACAATGTGTATGACTTCACGTTCGATATCAGCGGCATTCTTGATTTGATTGGACCCATACTGGCCGAAATCGAAAACATCGACGCAACCGTTGCCGGCTTCATCGGTGTGACTGTCGAAGAGCTCGGTTCTACCGTTCAGACCGTTGCCGATGTCATCGGTCTCAATTACGATTCCACCAACGGTATAGTCAACGGACTTATCAATGCAATAGCGACTTTGGTCAATACGCATGACATCTCCATTGTCATCGGCACGGGCGAAGCGGTCACAAATGACGCCAACAACCCCTTCGGCGGCGTCATCACGGGCATCAACGCAGACCTCCGCGAGAGCGCAGCTCAGAACCTCCTCAAATTCTCCGTGGACGGCACCGTCACCGGATATGAAAACCAGGAGGAAGGCGCCCCTGTTGTCAATCACACCTATACCATCGATGTCGATGTTGACATCAACCCCTTCGAACTGCTTGCGATAGTCGATGCGCTTAAGTCCGAAACCGTGGGTGAAGGCGAAGACGCCACGACTCAGATCAAAGTCGATATGAGCAAAGAAGAAATCATCGACATGATTAAGAAAGTCGGTTATATCGGCGTGCAGGTGAATGAAGTCGGCGCGGATAATGCTGTTATACAGAATATTCTGACGCTTTATTACAACTCCGGCGATTATGCCGTGGCGGCGTTGCAGTCTCATCCCGTTATGGGGCAAGCAAGCCTCGGTCTGGGCGGCGTATATAACATCGACGCACTCATCGACGTCATCGGTATGCTCACCGCACCCGCAGGCGGAGCGAGCGAGCCGCAGAAAGGAAGCGACAGCGGCTTTGACTTTGACAAGATAATCGGCATTGTCGAAACCGTGATGGGGTATATCGACCTCGACAACATTGCCGCGGACGGTGTGACTATTGACTTCGCGGGTCTTGTTCCCGAAATCGTCAAACTCATAATGCCCGAAGGCAATGCCACCGTTGAAGGTGCGGTTATGGATGTCCTCGGCAGCGATTCGCTTAACATCAAATTCGGTGCGTTCAACTTCGGAAAATCCGAAAAGACGGAAGCGAAAGACCTCATCGCAAACCTCAGACTCGGCAGCAATGAGTATACCAACCCTTCTCTCACCGAAAATCACGGCAATTACATTGTCGACATCACCGGTGCTCCCGGTCTCAGTGACGGTGACAAGATAGGACTCGGCTCCGACATAACGTCCGGTATGACGCTGTCCAATGTCGGTTACGAAGGAATTTATCTCTTCAACGGCACGGATATCGACGGCAATGCGGCAGTAACGTCCGGCATCATTATGGATGTCATAGGCTTTGACCCGAACACCACCGGAGAACAGACCGTTACCGTTTACGTCGGCGTGGTTACGGACTTCTATTTTGCTCTTAAAACCATCAATAGCTTCTTGGAAACTCCCATAACGCTTGACCCGATGTGGCCTCTCTTCGGTGTGCTGCGTTACGATGCGACGATTGAAGTGGTTGACCCGATGGAGAGCTATGAAGAGGCGTACGGTATAGGTTACAGTGTGTTTGCTCAGTACACCGGCGACATCACAAGCATAAATATCAGCGCCGGACAATCCTGGACAAGTACTTCTGCGGCAGGAATGCCCGTTGACGGTACAATGGTGCAGATTGCTTTAAGAACCGGAGAATTGAACGGCACTTCGACCGAAACAATTTTGTTTACTGCTTCCGATTTGAGCAATTCCGGTATGATAAGAATTACCGATTCGGCAGGCAATGACATAACCGACAAAGTAATCGCGGCAAACGGCGTGATCAGCGAAGCGGGGACGTATACGTTGCTTCTCTGCAAGGGCGGATACGGCGCCGAAATCGACATAATCGTCTCTTAAACCAGTCTTGGATTTGTCCGCTTCCTTTTTCAAATCTCCGACGCGCGCGACACTTAATCGTGCGCGTTGGGGAGGAGAGAGAGTATGCTTGTCAAGACGAGATTTGCGAACTTTGACGGCACACAGTGTCGTCCTCAATGCAGAAGGTCATCCGCGTTAAGCGTGACCCCCTCATAATTTGCGCGCTCCTTCCAAAGCCCTATATACGGAGCGCCGCCGTTCGCCGCACTACTTCCCGCGAACGTTCATTCCCCGGGAACCCCGTATTTTGCGGGGTTCTCTTTTTATTGCGTATTGATTATGGCGAAACAAACGATGACCGGGTGCTTATGCGGCAAACGTGCAAAAACTCTGCCGCAATATAGTAGATTGCGGTCGGTGCGGCGCGCAGCGGCAAGAAAGTCGCGGTGCTCGACGCGGACATAACGGGACCTTCTATTCCCCGCTCTTTCGGCGTGAACCGCGAGAGGGCGGAGTCTATGGACGGACAGCACATTCTTCCCGTCGTCACGCGCACGGGCATAAAGGTGATGTCCCTCAATCTCCTCATCGACGACGAAACCAACCCCGTCACTAACGGCGCGTCCAACATGCAGAACATCGACTGGAAAGTCACCGTCGGCGACATGAGCACCACGGGCAGCTTCGCAATCAGTCCTGCTTTTATCAACAATTCCGAAGTTACGGTCGGTACAAGCATCAGCGGGGACACCGGGCGAACCCTCAACACATATGCACTTGCGGATACGGATAACAATCCCGAAACCGCGGCAGTAAGAACAGGCGTATATATGGTTTGGGAAGACGGCGCATATGTTGCAAAGGCAAGAGCTTACAACAGCTCTGACAAAACGTACAGCTTCTATGATGTGGAAACCGTGAGCATCAGCCTCAAAGTCATCGCAGTCGACGGCGACAGCGAGAGCGATGTGACCGCAAGCATCTTCGATGCCAACGGCGGCTTCAACGCGGCAGGCACCTATCGTGTCGAGCTCGCACTGACCACCGGTGACGCAGTCTACAACTTCACCACCACCTACACGGTGACCGCGGCACAGGCGTAATCACATTCCGAACGGAATGACAAACCGACAGCCCCCTCGACCGAGGGGGCTGTTTTCGTAAGTCCTGTCCCTGTGTGGGGAGGGAGGAAACTAATTACGCTTCGGCGATATTGACTTCGACTTCAACTTCAATGTCAATCCCGTTGTAATCAACGGTGAGCGTTACACAAAATTCTCCCGCTTCTCTCTTGCGTCATTCGCAGAAGTGTATTTGTGACTGTAAGACTTGTTCCCCTGACGAACGTCGGTTGTTGTGGCTGCAAAAGCAAGTTTGCGGTCGGCGACGTCAATTATCGGCAGAAAGCGGTATCCCCGCGCAAAATTGTGTTTAGCGCGAGGATACGGTTATGTTTTAAGCAGGAAAAGTTTTCGGTTTTCGGCAGGGCAGTCAGTCTTCTATCTGTATCATAACCGCGCCTTGCTTGGCCTTGCAGAGAGGGCACTCCTGCCACGCTTCTTTCGCGGTGGCTTCGTAACCGCAGTCAGCGCACTTCCATTTGACCTTTTCTTTCTTTTTGTACATAGTGCCGTTTTTCATCTGGTCATAGAGCTGCGCAAACAGTTTCTGATGGCAGGTTTCCACCTGAATGATGTCTTCGTAAAGTTTCGCGATTTCGGGGAAACCTTCTTCCCGCGCGGTCTTTGCGTATTCGGGATAGATGAGGGTGGCCTCGTTGCGCTCGTCCTCCGACGCAAGACGCAGGTTTTCGAGCAGGTCCCATTTTTCTTTGAAGGGATAGCCGCTTGCGATGTCGATGTTTTCAATCTGTTTTTCTTCGGATTGCTGGATGAAAGTGTAGAACATCCTTGCGTGATTGAATTCGTTGTACACGACTTTGTCGACGAGCTCGGCGAGGTATTTGTAGCCGTTCATACGCGCGCCGTATTCGATGAATTCGTAACGGGTGCGCGCCTGGCATTCGCCCGCATAGGATTTTGCAAGATTGGCATAAGTTTTGCTGTCTTTGAGTTTCATATTCACCTCCGGTTTATTAAAGGTTGCCCGAAAGCGCTGTTTTTATACGTTCAGGGGACATCCGACGGAAGGGCAGAGCCGTGTAAAATTGCGCCTTTGCGGGCGGCCCTGCGTTTGACCGTGGTCGCGCACCCCCGTGCACGCACCTCATACGCGCACGCCGCTTATACGCGCACACCGCGCACACGCTCTTGCGCCGTATGCGCGCCCCTTTTGAATGTTTTAGTACGGAATTTAAGGTTGATTTAATATAAGGTAAATTTTTGTTGAGAAATCTCATTTTATGCGCCGCGGCGGCAGTTGTTGTGTAGGTTAAAACTAGGCTTTTTAGGGGCTGAGTTTATTATAAGGAGCAAATTATGAAGAAAAAGGCTTTCTTGTTCGTTATAGCCGCTCTTGTTTTGTGCCTGACCTGCGGTATGCTGCTCGTCGCGTGCGACAAGGACGACGATAACAACAATAATAACAACAACAATAACAACACCGAAGATGTTTTTGTTGATGCCGGCGTGGACGATGTCTTTTCGACTGTCGTCACCAAGCTCGATGCTGCAAACAAGGCTGACGACGGTGAGTTCGCATTCGCTCTCGAAGTGGAGCAGACCGATTCCGAGGGTGCAAATTCCGGCACTCTGTTCGGGCTCGCTTATGAGAAAATCGGAGATGACTACTTCATCTATGCCGCAGCGGGGAATGACAATTATGTCAAGATAAACGCTGCGCCTCTCGGTCAGATTATCAACGACGTTCTTACTCTTGTCACGGCAAACGTCGACGGGATTACAATGAAGGACGGCTATCCGGCATTTACGATTTTTGGCTATGAAATATCGTTGAGCCCTGATGTTATTGGTTCGCTTCCGACTTTGCTTAGTAGCTTTTTAGGATTCGATTTGTTTGATTATGCCGAAGAGAGTATAAACGGAGACGGGGCGTATATTCTGCACATTAACATCGCCGATATTCTGGAACAGCTTCCCGGAGTGGTTAAAACCGTTGCCGGTTTTATTGACAGCGAGGCGGTTGCAGGTCTTCCGAACAATGCTTCTCTCGCACAGACCATCGAGGCTCTCGCGGGGCTCGATGAAGGCACCATCGACGGTTATGTTGCCAAGTATGCCGGCGATATCTTCGAGGGGCAGCAAATCCAAACTCTTGCCGATTTGCTCGGTTATTTTGCCGAGGCGGTTGACACCATCGATGTGAAACTCGCCTTTATGTTCGACACCAGAGTTGCGGACGATGCCACGAATCCTTTCACCGACATTGTGGCAATCAGCAGCGATGTCAGGGATGCAACAAACGCAATCAACGTGCTCAACCTCAATCTCGATGCAACCCTTGCCGGCTACACCGAAGTGACCGATGGTGACAATTCTATAACCGTCGGCGGCGATGAGAAGAATTATGAGGTGTCCGTCGATATGAACCTCGACCTCTTTGCGGCAGCTGATATGCTGCACCTGGTCGCAGAGGCGGAACGCAGCCAGACTGCCGTCGATAAACCCGTTGAACCCACTGCTCCCGGTGCTGATGCCACGGAAGAAGATCGGGCGGCATATGAGGAAGCTATGGAGGAATATAGAACCGCGCTTAAAGCTTACGAGGCTTATCGTGCGGCTGTCGATAAATACTTTGACGATAACTTCGCTTCCACGATGGTCGGCATACTCGACAAAGTCGGTTATCTCAACATCACCGTCAACGAAGTTAATGAAGCGGGCGAAGTCGTGGGCAACATTCTCACGTTCTATCTCAACGGCGCTGACGGCTATGCGGTCATCACTGCCAATGTTTACTCCACGGCGAACAACGTGCTTGCAGGCGAAGACGGCGTCATCGAACTCGGTGGCGTGTACGACTTCGAAGCGCTTGTGGACTACATCATCGTTATGATGGAAGAAGGCTGGAACGGCTCTCCCGAAACGTTTGCGACGGGCGCTGCCGACCCGTGCGGAGTCTTCAAGCACGAAGATGCGAATAACGACGGCAATTGCGATATTTGCGGCAATCCTATGCCCGGCATAATGGATTATGTCACCGCGGTGCTCAATATGGCAACGTCCAACTTCCAGATGCTCACCGATGAGAGCGGCGCCATGACCGGCATCCGTCTCAATGTTCAGGGCATCATCGACGCAGTGTTCGACAACTTTGTGTCCGATGGCAAGCTCAGCATCGCCGACGAATTCCTCGCCAACCTGGTCGGCGGCGTTCAGGACGCAGGGAACGGTCAGGTTACCTTCGCACTCCTCGGCGGCATAGAGGCGTTCGACATCGCGGTTCAGATACCCACCAGAGTTTACGGTGCGGTCAGCACTCCCGCGGCGGGCAGCTATGACGGTGGTGAAGAACTCGTCTGCGGTATCGCAGCGGGTGAAGGCGCATCCGTCAGCTATGATGCAAATGCTTATCATGCAAACCGTTTCGTGCTCAATGGCAAATACACCGTGACTTACATCGACGGTCACACCGAAACTCTGCCCGCGAATGAGCTGCAACTCGTGTGGGTCGACGCCGACAGCAATGCGCCTGGCACCGAAGTCACCGTGTATGTCACCGTTGCAAACGAAACGTTAAAAAATATGATAATGGAGTCCGATGAAATTGGTCACAACACAACCAACTATTATCACAACAAAGTCGCGTATCCTTTGAGCGGTCTGCTCAAAATCACGCTCGAAGTTGCGTAAACACGGCATTCAGCCGGAAAAGTACCGCCCCTGCCCGACGGCAGGGGCGGTTTTTTTGTTGCCGCACGGCGCGTGAAGAATGACGGTGCTGAGAATATGTTTGTTTACGTCGTGCGGGTTTTGTGTTATCATTGTGTTGCGGAGCGTTCCGCACGGAGGAGCTATGAGGATAGGCGAATTGTTCGGCAAAAAGAGAGCGGTGTGGTCGTTCGAGATATTTCCGCCCAAAGCGGGAAGCGGCATAGAGGGCATTTCCGCTACGCTCGCCGAGCTTGCGGACGTCAAGCCCGACTACATTTCCGTCACTTACAGCGCGGGCGGCAGCCGCAATGCGCATACGGCGCAGCTTGCGCGTATGGTGCGCGATACGGGCGTCGAACCGCTTGCGCATCTGACCTGCATCAATTCCCGCAAGGAAGAGGTGCTGGCTGCGCTTGCCGAGCTCAAAGAGGCGGGGGTCGAAAACGTGCTCGCGCTTCGCGGCGACCGCGTGGAAGGCGCGGAGAGCACGGATTTCCGTTATGCGTCGGAGCTTGTTTCGTTCATACGCGCAAACGGCTACGATTTCGACATCGCAGGCGCGTGCTATCCCGAAGGACACCCCGAAAGCGAGAGTATGGTCGCCGACATACGCCACCTGAAAGAAAAGGTGGACCTCGGAATGACGCACCTCAATTCGCAGCTGTTTTTCGACAATGACGACTACTTCCGCTTTCTGGATATGATAAGGCTTGCGGGGATAGAAATCCCCGTGCAGGCGGGAGTTATGCCTCTCGTCAAGGCGTCGCAGTTCGGCGGCATAGTCAAAATGACGGGGGCGAAGATACCCTCCAAGATATCGCGTATGTATTCGCGTTTTGCGGACGACCCCGTGTCGCTGAGGGAGGCGGGCATAGCTTATGCGACGGACCAGATTATAGACCTGCTCAGCGGCGGTGTGGACGGCGTGCATCTTTACATAATGAACAACTCTTACGTCGCGCGCCGCATCTCCGAAAACGTGCGTCCCATACTCGACAAGCTGAATGCGGAGGAGAAGGAATGAAAATCGACCGTGCCGAAACGCTCAGGTATCTCGGCTTCCGCGGTCAGGAGCTTTCGGAGGCGGACGAGCGTAATCTTGCGCGTGCGGAAGAGATATGCCTTTCGGCGATTTCGCCAAAAAGCGTAGTTAAAAAGTACGGTTTTGATTGCAAAACTATGAGTGTCGAAGGCACGAACGTCGTTTTCAGAGGCAATGCCGTCAGGCGGCATCTTGTCGGATGCGACGCCGTTTATCTCGTTGCGGCGACGCTGGGGCTGAATTTCGACAGAACGGCGGCAAGACTTATGCGGGAGGAACCCGCCGTGGGCGTAATGGCGGACGCCGCCGCCGTGTCGGCGATAGAAAGTTATCTCGACGACCTGACTGCGGAGATAGCGGAGAGGGAGCAGGGGAGGATAACGCGCAGGTTTTCCTGCGGGTATGCCGACTTTCCCCTCGAACAGCAGACGGATTTCGTGCGGCTTCTCGATATGAACAAAAGGCTGGGAGTATATCTCGGCGCGGACTTTCTTATGACCCCGCAGAAGACGGTCACCGCCGTCATAGGCGTCAGGGCGGAAGCGGAGAACGGACTATGAGAAAAGATTTTCTTGATTTTGCAAAAGAGGGTTTCGTGCTTCTCGACGGCGGTTTCGGCACGGAACTTCAAAAGCGCGGTCTTCCGGGGGGAGTCCCGCCCGAAAACCTCAATCTCGACGCTCCCGACACGGTGCTCGAAGTGCACCGCGCTTATGCGGAGAGCGGAGCAGACGTCATTTCCGCAAACACTTTCGGCGCAAACCGCCGCAAACATCCCGAAGGCGGCGAAGCCGCGGCGCTGACGGCGGCAGGCGTGAAACTCGCGCGGAGAGCGGCGGGCGACGGCAAGTACGTCGCGCTCGACATAGGCCCCACCGGCGCGCTTACGGAGCCGCTCGGAGACCTGTCCTTCGACGAGGCGTACGACATTTTCAAGGAGCAGATTGTCGCGGGAGAGGGCGCGGACGTCATACTGATTGAAACTATGTCCGACCTCACGGAGCTGAAAGCGGCGGCGCTCGCCGCGCGTGAAAACAGCTCGCTGCCCGTGTTGTGCTCGATGACTTTCGACGAGGACGGCAGGACGTTTACGGGATGCAGCGTGGAGTGTTTCGGCATCACCGCTTCCGCATATGCGGACTTTCTCGGCATCAACTGTTCGCTCGGCCCCGACAAAATTTTCCCGCTCATAAAACGCCTTATGGCGGTGAGCCGCGTGCCCGTGTTCGTGAAGGCGAATGCGGGGCTGCCCGACAGCGAGATGAACTATCCCGTAGGTGCGGAAGAGTTCGCCGACCTTTACGGCGAATATGTCGACGCGGGGGTGAACGTGCTCGGCGGATGCTGCGGCACGACGCCCGCGCATATCTTCGAACTTTCGAAAATCGCCTGCAACTATGCCCCGCGCCCCGTTCCGGCGCCGCGCCGCGTCACGACGCTGAGCGGACTGGAGCCGCTGCGCATCGCGCCCGAAACCAATTTCGTCAACGTCGGCGAGCGCACCAACGTCGCAGGCTCGGCCAAATTC
>OHQM01000713.1_pt1 | contig 16441 bp, 14 predicted proteins | sample 1577941 | NCBI WGS metagenome assembly OHQM01 (sample SAMEA3879604, study PRJEB24766) | human gut metagenome | biome: human-associated habitat; feature: feces | place: USA | collected 1985/1987
GCAGAGTAACCGCAGTAAGGCTCCGTTTATTGCAGTCGACTGTGGGGCGATCCCCAAAGATCTGGCGGCATCCGAGTTTTTCGGCCATGTGAAAGGTTCGTTTACTGGGGCGATAGACAATAAGACCGGTGCTTTTGTGGCTGCTCACGGAGGAACGATTTTTCTGGATGAGATCGGTAACCTGACCTACGAAGTGCAGGTACAACTTCTTCGTGCCTTGCAGGAACGTAAAGTGAAGCCGATCGGTACAAATGAAGAGATCGCCATCAATGTCCGGTTGATCTCTGCCACAAACGAGAACTTGCGGACTGCCATCGATAAAGGTGATTTCCGTGAAGATCTTTATCACCGTATCAATGAGTTTACTGTCCGTATCCCGGATTTGAAAGAGCGGAAGGAAGACTTGTTGCTTTTCGCCAATAATTTCCTCGACCAGGCGAATGCCGAGCTCCAGAAAGATATTATCGGTTTTGATAGCGAGACGATCCGTCTTTTCCAGTCTTATTCATGGCCGGGTAACCTGCGTCAGATGAAGAATGTCATCAAATATGCCACCCTGTTGGCTACCGGCCGATACATCACCCGTCGTGAACTCCCTGAAGAGCTGACGGAAGCCCCAGAAAAAGACACCCGCATCCTCCTGAAAGACGAAACCCATGAATGCGAACTTATCAAACGCGCTCTCCAGGAATCCAATAACAACAAGACGCGTGCCGCCCAACTATTGGGAATCGACCGGAAAACGCTTTATAATAAACTGAAGCTTTATAATTTGGATTAGTTATACATTAATATATACCCATTCAAATAGGTTGCAAACAACAACCATATTACGTAAGGTATGAAAAGTATTGAGCTGGTTTTGTTTACCTGATAACTCTTCAATGTGTAATTGATAACGAAGATGTCGAGCAACAGGATATTGATAAATCCGATAAGCGGGTTCTGGATATAAAAGAAGCTGATGCTCCAGGTGAAATTGAAAAACAACTGGAAGACGAATGCTTTGATGAAAAACCGTCTTCGCTCTATGGTGGAGTTGATTAGTAGTCCGATGGATAAACCCATACATACATAAATAATACTCCACGCAATCGGGAAAACAATATTGGGCGGAGTTACCACTGGTTTGATAAGGGTTGGATACCAGTTCTTTATTGCGTCAGCTTGAAAGTAGCTGGCGGAAAGCCCTACAAGGAAACAAACCAGGATAGGGATAATAATATTCAATGCTTTTCTCATGATTTTTCGTTTTTCTTATTGAATAACAATAGGAACTTCGCTCTTGTTGTCTGAAAGTAGAAAGTTTTTGTGATGTGTGATATGGGCGGGATATTGTATTGTGTTTTCTGCTGCTCCTGAAAATTAAAGGGTGAACTCTTTATTTTAAGTTAAAATATTCGCTGTTAATACTCTTTGGTATAGTATTTTGTTTATTTTTGTGTTTCGAAGGATTTGTATAATCTTAGTCTCTTTGGAATATGAATATAGAAGTGTTATCCGGAATCGCCCCGAGGCTATATGAATTAGTTGCTCCACTAGTTATGAGTTGCAGCGTTTTGCGGCAGAATAATAATTATCCTTTCAAAACATCAAAACATTATTTATGGTTTGTCGCTATGGAAAGAGACATGGTGATAGGGTTTATACCCGTTGAAATCAAAAGTACCTGTGTCGTTATTAATAACTATTATGTGAAAGGAGAGGACAACGCGGTATTGGCATCCCTGATCGATGCTGTTTTGGAACATTTCAAAAATATTTCGGTTGTCCGGGCCGTTGCCCATACCCGGCATAAAGAGCTCTTTGCTTCAGCTCATTTTTTCGTAACTCAAGAATGGAAACTATATAATAAAATGGAATATAGATGTGATGATGAGAGAGAAGCTCAATGTGTACGAAGCAGTACAAGTTCGGTTGGATAAGATATTTTCCGACTTCGATAACGTATACGTCTCCTTTTCCGGAGGTAAAGACAGTGGTGTTTTGCTGAATTTGTGTATTGACTATATACGCAGACATCGCCTGAAACGGAAACTGGGGGTCTTTCACATGGACTATGAGGTACAGTACCGGGAAACCACTTCCTATGTAGACCGCGTATTGTCTTCCAATTCCGATATCTTGGAGGTCTACCGGGTGTGTGTCCCTTTTAAGGTTCCTACATGTACTTCGATGTTCCAGAATTACTGGCGTCCGTGGGACAGAGAGTTGCAGAATTTATGGGTGAATAAGATGCCCGAAAACTCGCTTTGTGTGGAGGACTTCCCGTTTTATGATGAGAATATGTGGGATTACCAGTTTCAGTTAAAGTTTGCGGAATGGTTGCATGAAAAAAAGGATGCCGGACGCACCTGTTGCCTGATAGGGATACGGACACAGGAAAGTTTCAACAGATGGCGCGCTATCCATATAAAGAACAAAGTACAGACTTACCGCCGGCTGAAATGGGTTCACCAGCTGGCACCACGTATATATAATGCTTATCCTATATTCGATTGGAAAACAAAAGATATATGGGTTGCCAACGGTAGGTTCGGTTGGGATTACAATCACTTGTACGATTTGTTTTACCAGGCAGGAGTCCCGTTGGAAATGCAGAGAGTGGCAAGCCCTTTTATCTCCCAGGCCATAGCCAGCCTGAAATTATACCGGGCCATAGACCCGGATATGTGGGGGAAGATGATCGGGCGTGTCAACGGAGTCGGTTTTGCCGGGTTGTATGGCGGTACTTCTGCACTGGGATGGCAGTCTGTCAAATTGCCGCAGGGAATGACCTGGAAGTCCTATATGGAATTTCTATTGGGAACCTTGCCGGAGAAGACACGGGAAGGGTATTTGCAGAAACTTTCCGTCAGCATAAAATTCTGGCGTGAGAAAGGAGGTTGCCTGGCAGAAAACACCATCGAGAAGCTGATACAGGCAGGAATTCCGATACGGGTTGAAGGCCGTACAAATTACAAGACGGTAAAGAAACCGGTTCGGATGGAATATCTGGATGATATCGATATACCGGAATTCCGCGAACTCCCAACCTATAAGCGTGTCTGTATCTGCATCTTGAAGAATGACTACTATTGTAAATATATGGGCTTTTCACTGAATATTCACGAGAGGAAACAAAAGGAAGACATATTAAAACTTTATAACTCTGAATTATATGGAGGAATATACTAGTCCTGTGTACAAGGTAAGGGCTGTCCCTGTGGAAAAGGTGGTAGCCAACAGCTATAACCCTAATGTCGTAGCACCCCCGGAAATGAAGCTGTTGGAAGTCTCTATCTGGGAAGACGGATTTACTTCTCCGTGTGTATGCTACTATATTCCGGAGGAAGATATCTATGAACTGGTTGACGGCTATCACCGCTATATGGTGATGAAGACGTCAAAACGCATCTATGAGCGTGAACGCGGCTTGCTTCCCGTCACTGTCATCGAAAAAGATCTCTCCAACAGAATGGCTTCGACCATCCGTCATAACAGGGCACGTGGCACCCACAATATTGAATTAATGAGCCATATCGTCTCCGAGCTTTCCAAATGCGGCATGTCGGATGCCTGGATACAACGTAATATCGGTATGGACAGAGATGAGATATTGCGTTTGAAACAAATATCAGGTTTGGCGGAATTATTCTCTAATAAGGAGTTTAGCTTGTCGGAAGAATAATAGTTATATGAGTTTAAGGCTTTTAGGATGATGTAATGGCGTTTATAGTAGAGTTTTGCATATTTGATAATTACTATGTATCTTTGCCGCATGTTAAACAAACTATTTAAATCGGATTTGGTGTAGTAAACAATCTGTATTTCTTGTACAGGTTGTCCTTTTGTTTATTCTCGGGTAATTCTATCCGGGCATAATTCCTATTGTATTAATTCAATTTTAATCAGTGTACAATGATGACGGCATTGTTATGCTTTCACGGGTATACTATATACATAAAGAAATGAGTAACGAAAATAAAACAATTCACGAATTCGATTTTAATTTAATCTGCGAATACTTTTTAAATACAGAACGCCAGGGGCCCGGAAGTCCAGAAGTGACTCTTAAAGCATTGGGCTTTATAGACAACCTTACCGACCAATCCCTTATCGCTGATTTGGGCTGTGGCACAGGAGGCCAGACAATGGTATTGGCCCAGCATGCACCGGGACATATTACCGGTCTTGATTTTTTTCCGGGATTCATCGACAGGTTCAACAGTAATGCCCGTGGGTTGAATCTTCAGGATAGAGTGAAGGGAATCGTCGGTTCGATGGACAACCTTCCTTTCGGAGAGGAAGAGTTAGACCTGATCTGGTCGGAAGGAGCCATTTATAATATAGGCTTTGAACGCGGACTGAACGAATGGCGCAAATATCTGAAAACTGGAGGATATATCGCCGTTTCTGAAAGCGCCTGGTTTCTGGATGGAAGCTTATCCGCAAATAGATACGATACCCAATCAGGTTGCCCTGATACAAAAGGCCGGGTATCTTCCTGTCGCTTCTTTTATTTTACCTGAAACTTGCTGGACAGACCATTATTTTGCACCGTTGGTTAAAGCCCGGGAAAAGTTTCTGGCCAAATATCCGGGAAATAAAACCGCCGAAGAACTTGTCGCGATGTCACATCACGAAGAGGAGTTATACCGCAAGTATAAAGAGTTTTACGGCTATGTATTTTATATAGCTAAAAAGATAACGCTATGATTCGTTTAAATATGTATGGTTGGAACGACCGGTTGAACCAACTAAAACAAGAATCGGCATATAATACTTTGTCTCACGGACGGATAGCCATCGTGCATCGCACCTGTTACGAGGTTGTATCCGAAAGCGGACTGTACCAATGCGAGTTGACGGGAAATATGATGTATGGGAAATCTGACTTTGAACTGCCCTGTACAGGTGATTGGGTGCTGTTTCAGCCATTCGACGATAGCAAAGGCATTATCGTCGGTATGTTGCCTCGTGAACGGACTTTATACCGCAAGAGAAATGGAACGGTAGCCGGAAAACAGGCAATTGCTTCGTATGTTGACAAGGCGTTTATCGTGCAGAGTCTCGATGATAATTTCAATATGCGCAGGATGGAACGTTTCATGGTTCAAATCTTGGAAGAAAACATCCAACCCGTATTGATACTCAATAAGGCTGATTTGCCTTTTGATAAACAGGAGACAGAGGAAGCAATCAAGCATCTTACCCGTAGGATGCCGGTGTTTTTCACAAGTATCCATCACCCTGAAACGGTCTCCCGGTTACGGGATTCCATATCGGAAGGCGAAACGGTTGTCTTTGTTGGTTCTTCGGGGGTAGGGAAGAGTTCTCTTGTTAATGCACTTTGTGAAAGGTCGGTGCTGCTGACGTCGGATATAAGCCAGTCCACCGGAAAAGGGCGGCATACTTCCACCCGGCGGGAAATGGTCTTGATGGACGGCTCAGGTGTTTTAATCGACACTCCGGGTATCCGTGAGTTTGGATTGACTGTAGATAATCCCGATTCACTAGCCGAAATGCTGGAAATCTCCAACTATGCAGAATCGTGCCGTTTCAAGGATTGCACACATACCAACGAACCCGGCTGTGCTGTTCTGGGAGCTGTCGCTGAAGGTTTGCTGGACATCAAAGTGTATGAAAGCTATCTGAAACTAAAGCGTGAAGCCTGGCATTTCTCCGCTTCCGAGCATGAAAAACGTAAAAAGGAAAAAGCTCGTGGAAGAAGTGAAGAGGCGCAAGGCTGAATCCTGATTTTATATTTATGGTGCAGGTGTCTTCGGATTCCTGCACTGTATTTATTTGAATCGTCCATTTTGATAACAGTAGACACGATATTCATCACATTTCGTTTGGTCGCCATTAGTCCCAAGAAGTTCTTCCTGATTTATATCTAATGGATTCCGCAACTTTGGCAATATCTCTATTCTATTTCCAACTCCATAATTAACTATTCGAATTATATCATGCAAATATAGAGAAGATATATCCGGAAAGGTTGTCCAGTGTTGCTATCTTACATAAGACGTACAGTGTATAACCAATTAACCTATTCTTTTTTTTGTAAATGCCGATCTTTATTGCGTACTTTGCGTAAAAGGTATTATTTCAATCAGATGAATTATGGCAAAGCTTTATCCTATCGGTATACAGAATTTTGAGAGTCTTTGTCAGGACGGATATATCTATATTGACAAAACAGAACTGATTTATCAATTAGTGAAAACGGGCCGCTATTATTTATTGAGTCGTCCACGCCGTTTTGGGAAAAGCTTGCTTATTTCTACCCTGGAAGCTTATTTTCTGGGGAAAAAGGAGTTATTTGAAGGGTTGGCTATCGAAAAGCTGGAAAAAGATTGGTTGGAATATCCTGTACTTCATTTAGATTTAAATGCTGAAAAATTCGATAGTCCTGAATGTCTCGATGCTTTGTTAAGCAATCAGTTGACACAGTGGGAAGATCTTTATGGCCGTGGAAAAGATGAAACAACACTTTCGCTTCGCTTTAAAGGAGTAATCCGAAGGGCAGCCAAACAGACCGGGCAACGTGTTGTAATTTTGATTGACGAATACGATAAGCCGATGTTACAGGCATTGGATAATGATGAACTTCAAGAGATATATCGTGATACTTTGAAAGCTTTTTATGGTGTGATGAAGAGTATGGACGGGGATATCAAGTTTGCTTTCTTAACAGGGGTAACCAAGTTTGGGAAAGTGAGTGTGTTCAGCGATCTGAATAATTTGGACGATATTTCGATGAAAGAACCTTTTGCTTCTATTTGTGGCATTACAGAAGAGGAATTGCACGAATATTTTGATGAAGATATTAAAGCGCTTGCTTCATCTCTTTCCTTAACAAATGAAGAAGCTTGTGCAGAATTAAAAGGATGTTATGACGGTTATCATTTTGTGCCGAATGGTCCCGGTATGTATAATCCTTTCAGTTTACTTAATACCTTTAAGTATTTGCAGTTTGGTAGTTACTGGTTTGAAACAGGTACACCAACCTATCTGGTAAAATTGTTAAAACACTCTCATTATAACTTGTATAACATGGCGCATACGGAAACGGATGCCGATGTTTTGAATAGCATTGACTCCACATCTGTTAACCCAATACCCGTGATTTATCAGAGTGGATATCTGACAATTAAAGGATATGATCGTGAATTTGGTATTTATCGTCTGGGATTTCCTAATCGTGAAGTGGAGGAGGGCTTTATGAAATATTTGCTTCCTTTCTATGCCAATACGGATAAAGTCGATTCTTCTTTCCATATTCAGAAGTTTGTTCGTGAGATACGTTCCGGCGATTATGATTCCTTCTTCCGCCGTCTGCAAAGTTTTTTTGCCGATACTCCTTATGAGTTGGTTCGTGATTTGGAGTTACATTATCAGAATGTCCTGTTTATTGTGTTCAAATTGATTGGTTTCTATGTAAAAGCAGAATACCATACTTCGGAAGGCCGTATCGACCTGGTATTGCAAACGGATCGTTTTATTTACTTGATGGAATTCAAACTGAATGGAACAGCAGACGAGGCTCTACGCCAGATCAATGAAAAAGGCTATGCACTTCCTTTTGCTTCCGATCCCCGCCAATTATTTAAGATTGGAGTGAATTTCAGTGCAAAGACTCGCAATATAGAGGAGTGGAAAATAGAATTATGATTAGTAATATATTGTTTGGAAAAATTCCTTTCTAAAAGTAAGAATAAAGTTAAATCATAAAATTTGTGAATTAAACAATCGCTCATTCGTTATTTTTTAGTTTTCGGTTATTATATAGTATATTTGTCATACTAAGTATTAATTAATTGTTATAACAGCCATGAAAACAAAGTTTGAGAAACTTTTGAAAGGCATTTTTTTGACATCTATTGCATCCTTAGTTTCATCCAATGATGCTAATGCTATATCTTATGATCTTTCTAAAATAAGTAATGATAATAATGATAATATTGAGCAAGGAAAGAAGAATGATCTTTCCCAAAAATATGTACTTAAAATTCATAATGATAATTCATATCTAATTGCAGGGCATAGAAGTCACCGTTCACATTCTTCACATAGATCAAGTAGTTATGGAAGTTATGGTGGTTCTTCTTCTTCAAGCTCTAGTTCTTCAACATATAAAACCAATACAACTACTTATTCAAAAACAACTTACTCACTGGGAGAAAGAACCCTTGTTAGTGGTGTTTCGGGTAAGGATGTAGCTGAGTTAGCGAATAAATTACTTAAAATAAGATACATTACAGAATCCGATATAGAAAAAAATTATTCAGGGGATGTCGTATATTCTACCAATTTGGAAAATGCAATCAAAAAGTTTCAGAATGATCATAATCAGGTTGTAGACGGTATTGTTGGTAAAAAAACAATTGAAACAATTAATAAGCGTATAGAACAAATAAATGATGAAACTGTAAACTCTCATAAATACAATTTAGGGGATCGCGTACTTAAAAAGCAGATGCAGGGATATGATGTGACACAACTCAAAAATATTCTAATAGACAAAGGGTATTTATCAGGAAATCTAATAAAAGGAAATTTTATTTTTGATGAAGAGACTGAAAAAGCTGTAATAAACTTTCAAAAAGCAATAGGAATAGATGCTGATGGCATTGTAGAAACTCAAACTGTTTATTTTTTGAAAAAATAATTATCGATTATGGTTAAAGCTGAAGTAAAATCTGAAAATAAGTTTTGTTTTACAATTGACACAAATATCTTTAGTGAATGTGTAATAACAAAAGCGTTGTATTGGTACGCAGACTCCTTTATTATTTACTGGGATAAAGTAAGTGACAGTATATACGAAATAACTCTTGAACCCAAATCCTCTGTAAAAACTTCTTACACGTTTGAACAGCTAACTAGTAAGTTTAATCAAGACTTAATAGATTACAAAAATAGAGATTTGATTATACATGAAACTAAAGACATTCGTAACATCTTATATATAAAAGCTTTCGCTAACAATGATGATTTTGAGGATTTTAATATAGTATTAGAATGAAAAATCGCTATTGTTTATTGCCATTTCAATTTGAAAAAATTGGGGAACAAGAATTACTAGTCAATGAGTTGGGGGATTTTATATTTGCTCCAATAGGTACTGTTGAAAGAATAATCAATCGTCAACTCAATAAACAAGAAGATATATACAAAGACTTAATTGTTAACTTTTTTATATCAGAACACCCCATACCTGAATTAATAGATAATATGGCGACTAGGCTGAGGACTAAAAAAGCCTTTCTCGATTCATTCACATCATTACATATTTTTGTTTTGACCTTGAGATGTAATCAAAATTGTATTTATTGTCAAGCATCTAGTAAAGAGAGTAGTGAGACTAAATATGATATGAATGAAGAGTGTCTATTTAAAGCCATAGACTTAATGTTTCAAAGTCCATCACACTCTATCACAATGGAATTTCAAGGAGGTGAACCTTCTTTACCTTTTCTTCTACTACAAAAGGCTGTAGAAAGAGCAGTAGAATTAAATGAAAAGTACAAAAAGCAGATAACATATGTTCTATGTACAAACTCTGTAAATTTAACGGAAGAAATATTATGCCTGTGCAAAGAGTATAATATTCTTATTTCAACATCTTTGGATGGTCCAGCCTTTATACACAATCACAACAGAGGAAAAACTGATAGCTATAAGCGTGTAATAGAAGGCATAAGTAAAGCTAGAAATTATTTAGGAACAGATAGAGTCTCTGCATTAATGACCACATCGGAGTTGTCATTAAATTATCCTAAAGAAATTATCGATAATTATTTATCAAATGGTTTTAATAGTATATTTCTTCGTCCTCTAAATCCTTATGGCTTAGCTCTAAATAATACAAGTTGGGATTTGTATTTTGAGAATTTTGTAACCTTTTATAAATTGGCATTAAACTATATTATTGATATCAATATCCGAGGAGACTTTTTTGTAGAAGAGTTTACGGCTATATTATTGCGTAAGATGCTTACTCCCTTTACAACTGGATTTGTTGATTTGCAATCTCCTGCTGGTATAATAAATAGTGTTGTTGTTTATAATTATGATGGTTATGTCTATGCATCTGACGAATCAAGGATGTTAGCAGAGTATCATGATTATACATTCAGGCTAGGACATGTTACAGATAAGTATGAAAATCTATTTTATGGAAAAAAAGCTCAACAAATAGCCTTAATCGGGGGAACTGAGTTTATTGCAGGATGTGCTGATTGTGCTTTTCAATCTTATTGTGGTGCTGACCCTGTACGAAATTATTCTACCCAAAATGATATGTATGGTTTTCGTCCTACTTCCTCATTTTGTAAAAAGCATAAAGCTATTATCACCTATCTGTTTTATTTGATTCAGAATGAGCATGATAGGGTTATGCCGATATTCAAACAATGGATTAATAAAAATGAAAATGGATTTTGATATAAATTCCAACGACAACTCATTATTTGTTACTTCTCAATGTAACAACAGGTGTTTAATGTGCGCACAGCCGCCATTGAATAGGGATGATATAGATTTCTTTTTTGAAAGGAATATAAGACTTATAGATAATGCTCCTAATGGTCTAACAGATATTGGAATCACAGGTGGGGAACCTACTTTACTACAAGAAAAATTAGTACATCTAATTAAATACATAGAACTTCGTTATCCAGATAGTTTGATACATATACTGACTAATGGAAGAGCATTCTCGGATATTCAATATACTAGAATGTTTGTTGGATTTTCTAATCTTTTGTTTGGTATTCCATTGCATTCTGATTTTTCGATAGAACATGATGCGATAACTCAAGTAAAAGGTTCATATATAGAAACAATGAAGGGGTTATACAACCTTGCAAATATTGGAGTAGATATAGAACTACGAGTTGTTATCAATAAAATGAATTATCGAAGACTCCCACAATTGTCTGAATTTATTTGGAGAAATTTACCATTCGTTGCATCTATATCATTTATGGGATTGGAAGATACAGGATATTCTATTAAAAATCATAATAAAATTTGGATTGATCCGATTGATTATTTGGTGGAGATTGAAAAAGCAGTCATAAATTTAGCAGAGTGGAACCTGGATGTTTCTATTTTTAACATACCACTCTGCTTACTAAAGCCATCACTATACAAATTTGCAAAGAAATCTATTTCCGATTGGAAAGTAACTTATATAGATACATGCTCAACTTGTTCAAAGAAAAATGAGTGCTGCGGCCTTTTTTCAACATCAAAGATGCAAAGCCCTAATATCAAACCTATACTAATTTAGTATAGAGAATTTCTTATCTATTGTTTGAAGAATCAGAATTAGAATTTATATCCTTTTGACATTCTGTTAATTCATATACTCTTTCTTTGCTATATATAAAGGTAAAGGACAGTTCAAAAATATTTATCCCCTCAATCCGGAGTTTAATAATGACGGATTGAGGGAATTTTCTTTTTGGTGCTGACATTTGGATAGCTACAAATACAATCATTGCAATGTTTTAGAGTAGATGACAGAGATAGGACAAAACCAGCAGCAATCTGTTACAAGAAAATAAACTGTCCGGAAATACCTTCCAGCCTTGTAAAAGGTGTATTACCCCCGTTTTATGCGATAATCACGAAGTAAATTTCCTTATATTCTGCAATGTTAAAAATTTCATTGTAATGATCAGTCCGGTTCATTGTGATAAGTGTCTGAAGTCATTGTGATGACTTCCCCAAGGCATTATGATGATCGGGAAGAATCATTGCAATGAATTTGTGTAAAGGTGGAAATGAGGGTAGGAAATGATGGTGAAAGATGTGATTTTCTTTCTAAAACATACTTTTTGAGAGATAGTGCCGTTAGCTAAAACTGCGAAAACCGAACAATCTGCAAGCCGGGAATGTTTATCTTTATCTTTTTGATTAATAACGATAAAGAAGGAATAAGTTATGAGAAATAAAGATTTTTGCAGGCTGATGCTCGAGCAGGAAAAGCAGAAGCGCAGTAATGGGGATGAAAGCACGGCCGATTTGTATCGTGCTACCCGAAATCATTTTGCCACATTCGTTCGTGAGAGAGGAAAGAGCGGGTTGCTGGGGGATGTGACGCAGGATGTTGTGCAGGAGTTTATTCGGTATCTGAAAGGAAAGAAACTGCGTGTGAATTCGGTGAATAGTTATATTAGTAACTTGCGGGCGATGTACAACCGTGCCTGCCGGGGTTGGAAAGGGCGGCCTGAGGAACGAGCGTTCGAGGGGATACAGTTACAACGGGAGGAAACCGTTAAACGGGCTGTCCCGGTGGAAGTGATCAAACAGATGGCTACACTCGATCTGAAAGAGGAGCCGGAGAAAAAGCTGGCAGTGGATATGGCCTTGTTTTCTTTTTTTGCCTGCGGCATGCCTTTTGCGGATATCGTTCGTCTGAGCGGGGAGAACCTGGTTGAAGAAGGAAAAGTATTGTCGTATCGCCGTCAGAAAACCGGGGCACTGATCGAGATGGAAGTATCGGAGTCAATGCAGCTGCTGATCGATCGTTACAGGCGGGAAGATTCCAAATATCTTTTCCCTGTGTTACAGGAGGGAGCTACGCATGAACAGTATAAACAATGTCTGGCACAGGAAAATCAATATCTGGCAGATGTGCAGATCTTATTGGGTTTATCTGCAAAGTTGACGACCTATGTTTTTCGCCATAGCTGGGCATCTGCGGCTTATCATCTGGGGATACCGATCGCTGTCATTAGCCAAGCCCTGGGGCATTCTTCCGAGAAAATGACACGCATTTACTTGTCTGCATTTGATGCAGGTAAGGTAGGAGAAGCAAATAAAAGGGTTTCTGAAGGTGTGAAGGAACTGATGGCTGCATAAATTATCCTTATTTATATAATAAGGTAATTTCCTCTCTTTTTGTTTCATATCCAAGCCTTTACAACTTGTGGATTTCGCAAAAGAGTTTGAATGCTCTGCAAACATAGGAAGAATCTTATGGAAAAACAAAGCTTTTGGGTAAAATCCTAAAAAAAACATATAGAATTTGTATTAATTAACCTAGTTTCCTGCTTGTGACCTTTAAATCCTAATTTTCAAAGAATAAGATATAAGGCGGGTGAAGACTGCTGTCTTATTAATATCCGTTTGAAAAAAACTGTTATCGTTTTTACAAGTTTTTACTCCACGAAATACCTAAATAAGACATCAATCCCAAATTATCCGGGGAGAAAATCCCTGAAATTCCCCTTGTTCTTGAAGTATCGTTTGCCTTTTCTCCTTATTATATAAATAAGGTGTTTTTTATAGGTTGATCTGATAATCAAAAGCTAGTATTGATATAATAATGTATAGGATAAAAATACCATATTGTCACTTCCCGTTGAAAGGAATCATTCTGTTACTGGTTTTCAGTTTTCTGAAAACGGGTGTAGCGGGGCAGACGACGACCTATCATAAGGCGGAATCTTTTTTATTCTCTTTCAAAGAGAACAGCGACCTGTTCCTGGCTGATTACGGCGATAACGCTTACCAATTAGAGCGTATGGGGCAACTTCTGGATGCCTCCCGGAACCGTCTGCTGAAAGGAGACAACCACCTCTTGATCGTTTCACATGTGGATGCTTATGGCTATAAAGAGGATGCAGTGGTGAACGAAGCTTCGCTGCGTGCCAGTCGTATCCGTGCCTATCTGAAAACCCGTTTCGATATCCCTCATGACTGTGTCGCTTTTTACATCGACCGTAGTGGCAGCTATCGCGATCAGATACATATATATAATGTATACCGTCCGCTTCCGTGGTTTGCCAACACTTCGATCCATTACAGTGAGAGCCGTTATCCGATAGCTGTAAAGGCAGCTATCGGTGAGTACGGAGCAATCCCTTATGTGGATTTGTACCGTCGTGGAGAGGCTGGTGGTTACGACCGCGAAGTCTATCGTATCGACGATCCTCTTTTCGACCGTACGGAACTGGAAGATTACCGGCTGGCATCAGTGACGGATACGATTCGTCGTAACGAGAGAGTAGGGCTCCCGGCTGTCAATCTGGCAACGACCGTTACAACAAAGGAAGTGGTACGGGTGGTCACAAAACATAAAGAGAGAACGGATGAAACTGCAACCCCTGAGGGGATAACTCCTGTTGCTCCCGCTGTCAAAAAGAATGCAACACCGATCGAACACAATCCTGTATATCTGGCCGTAAAAACAAACCTTCTTCCCTGGTTTGGCGTAGTTCCTTCACTTCGTCTGGGAACGGGTGAGACGAAAATAGAAACAGGCGCCTTTATGCCTAATCTGGAAGTGGAATGCAGTTTTGCCGGTCGCTGGTCGCTGGCGCTGTCGGGCATGTATTCCGACTTTGCCTATAAAGACAAGACGCGTGATTGCTGGTCTGTCTCTGAAATATCCCTTGAATCAAGAGTCTGGCTGTCCCCTTCGGGAAGGTTTACCGGCTTGCATACCGGGGTGTTTGCCGAGTATGGTGACTTCGATGTACGTGGCGGTGCGATCGATAAGTCTGAGGACATACTTTACGGCCGGACGGGCTGTTTCTGGTCGGCGGGCCTGTCGATGGGGTATCGTTTCTCCCTGGCCGGAGGTTTGGGGATGGGGCTGAGTGTACGTGCCGGTTACCGTTCGGTCTTCGACGGGAAGAAATACCGTTATGATGCGCCGGATGACCGAAATTATTTGGAAACCCGTTTTGCCTCGACGGGATTTATGTTGGGGCTTCGGATCAGTTTGTCGTACCGTTTTCAAATCAGATAGGAAGATGGAAAGGAATAAAAGAAATAAGAAATATCGTATAATGCAACTGATGGGTTGGATGATATATGCCGTATGGACCGTGGCGGTTTTGTCTTGCGCATACCGTATGACGGACGAGGATTGGGAGAAGCACGGTCGGGTGCGGCTACTGCTTCGTAGGGACAATAGCGGCTGTCCGGAGAATATGACATGGTATTTCTATGCAGAAGGTTCTGACATCCCCATTATCCGTACGGGAGACATGAAGGGGTATGAGGGTACGCTGCCTTCGGGTTGCTACCGAGTGGCTGTCTGCAACAGGGGCTGTACGGGTGTTACGCTTGAAATGGAGAAGGGTTATGAGGAGGCTTGCGGAAGGGCGCAGCGGCTTTCTTCTCTGAAATCTTCATCGGTGCAGATAGCCTGTCCGGGTAACCTGTACGGGGCGGGTTTAGACCTGATCGAGGTGGGCGGCAGAGAAGTCGTGGCAAAGGAATTGTCAGCGGTGAACCTTGTCTGTACATTGGAAATGAATGTAAAAGTCATAGGAGGGGATAAGGGTGATGTCGCTGCGGCGGTCTTGTCGGGAAGGTTGACTGGTGTTTCGTCACGGGTTCATATACCTTCCGGCAAGCCGCTGTTCGATACGCGGGCCTTTATGACGTTCGAGCCGGAAGAGACCGGACCTGGCATTTATACATCTACCTTGAACCTGTTTGGATTGTCTTCGGGTAAGGAAAGCGGTGAAATGGTCGACCTGATCCTAACGATGACACTGGCAGGCGGAAAGGAAATCACTTCATCCACGGATATCACCGAGGAGGTGAAAGAGGCATTCACCGTCGGAGTTACGACACATGTGATACTGGACCTTGTAGTCCGTTATGATGAAATGTCCGGTTTGACGATCACGCTGAAGGAATGGAAACCGGGTAGCGGCGGTTCGGGTGTGGTTACTCCCTGAACCGAAATGAAAACGATAGTAATAGCAATAATAACGATAAAACACTGGTATAATATGGAAAGAGGAAAATTATTGATCATGAGTCTGTTGGCGGCTATCCTGGTAGGTGGTTGCACCAACACGGAAGAGCCGGTGACGGATGAAGCGGCAGAAACGATAGAGGTGAATGCCGGAATAGCGGAGGCTACCCGTGCGGTGATCGGCAGTGGCTATACGAATGACCTGGAAGTATCGTTTGCCCGTTTGGATAATCCCGGTACAGCTGGCGCTGCGTGGGCCTCTATCGACGCAGTCCGTACAGGTGGTACGGGTAATACGGCGCTGACTTTTGAGCCGGAACAAACCTATTTGACGGAAGAGGGAGAGTCTGTCCTGATCGGTTATTATCCCCGCAAGGAACCGAGTGGAACCACCAACCCTGCCAGCGTCACTTACACCATAACGGGTGATGAGGACATCATGGCGACAGGTGTGCAGACTGGTTCGCTGGTCGATAAGTTCGAGACTTTTACTTTCAGCCATCTACTAACCCAGTTACAGTTCAAGTGCGTGGGTTCAGCCGGTGCGATCAGCAGATGGACGGCGGTCGCTTCCATTAAAGTAAAAAATGTAGCCGCGGGATTGAAGCTATCGCTGGATAAAACAAGCGGAGCCAAACTGACGGTCACGGGTACAACAGACCAGACACTGACAGTTAAGAACTGTCCTTCTATGATCTCTGCTTTAGATGCCGAAACTCCGCC